>Ga0302202_10000130_pt1 | contig 86104 bp, 79 predicted proteins | sample II_Bog_N3_3_FD_194579 | JGI IMG/M metagenome (GOLD analysis project Ga0302202, IMG submission 194579) | Peat permafrost microbial communities from Stordalen Mire near Abisko, Sweden - II_Bog_N3_3 | ecosystem: Environmental > Terrestrial > Soil > Wetlands > Peat | place: Sweden: Abisko... | reverse complement strand
CGAGGCTGGAAGCGCGTGCTTTCAGGGCAGCGCGTAGATGTCCGGCGGAACACCAAAAACTCTGAAAAAGGGGCTGGCACTCGCGGCATGAGAGTGCTAATAATTCCTCTGTCACGCTTACCTGTGGCACTGATGATGGGAGCTCACACAAAAGGAGGAACCGCAATGGCTCTCGTACGTTCAGACCCGTTTCGTGATGTTGACCGGCTCTTTCAGCAGTTGGCCGGGGGTGCCCAACAGGGACGCCAGATGCAGGTGCCCTTGGATGCTTTTCGCAAAGGCGACACCTTCTTGATCACTCTCGACCTGCCCGGCGTTTCGGCGGAAGCGGTCGACCTGACCGTTGAAGACAACGTCTTGACGATCAAGGCCGAGAGGCCCGCGCCGCCGAAGAGCGACGACGTCGAAGTGCTGATCGCTGAACGGGCCTACGGCACGTATCTCCGACAGGTGTTTCTCGGAACGAATCTCGACACTGAGCAGATTGAGGCTCAGTATCAGGCTGGTGTCCTCACGCTCTCGATTCCGATAGCTCCGCACGCCAAGCCGCGGCGAATCCAAGTACAAAGTCGGACAGAGAACGAACTCGTCTCCGTGTAGACACGGACGCCCTTGAAGAATCGGTTTCTGAAAGTGCAAAAAGGGAGGCTTGTCCTGTCCTCAATAGTTGGAACCAATGAGTCCTTGTCCACTGAGTTGCCTTTCAGCGGCAGTCGGGCTGGGCTCTCGGAAGCAAGAGGCGGCCCCGGGCGGATGCGGTCATTGGCGAGTTCGTCCGGGGCCAAGGCCGATCAGTCGCAGCGGTGAAAGCGATCGTGACGCGAGGACGACCATACATTTCGAATCGGCCGAGCGTCAGTCGGCGGCAAACCCGGTCGCTTCAGGAGGCGAAGCGGATGGGGAGTGCCTTGGTGTCGGCCGGGTCCGTCGAGCTGGCGTTGTTCACAATGACGTAGCAACTGTGCCCCACGTCGCAGACTCCGTTGCCGATGGCACCAGTGCCGACGTCGAGGGTCGCCGAGCCTGATCCTGTGGGGTCGGGGTGCAGGATCGCCGCATGAGAGAAGCTGCAGCCGGCCGAGCTGGCGGTGGTGATATCCACTTCGGAACATTCGAGGATATTGACCACCTTGCCCGGCGTGTAGCCACTCCATCGGACGGTGACAGCCTGGCCGTCGTGCAAGCCCGTGTTCGGGGTGACGCTGGCGTGCAAGTGGACTGCCGCTTGTTTGGGGACCGGCAAGGTTGCACGGGAGCCCGAAGTCCAGGCAGCGTGCACCACCGACAGGGAGGAGTGACCGTTGGCCGAGACGGCCTGGAGCGCCCCGTGTTGGTGCTTGAGGAATGCATTGAAGAAGTCCGTGGTGGATGTGATGACCGGACCGGACGTCTGGCCGACTACCCCAGACGCGGCCATGTGAGCCGTCGAACCGGTGCTGTCGGAAGAGCTGTCCCAATTGAGCGCAAGCAGCGCCTTTGGCCCCCGTGCCTGGTTGAAGACCGCAACAGCATCGGCATACGGGACGAGCCCGTCGTGGACATCCGATACGACGAGGAGTGGTGGGGCCTTGGCCAAATGGTAGGAGCCCCGACCCAGACCCTCCGTGGTGCCCGCCATGACCACTGCCGCCTTGACCCGGGTGTCACGGCAGCAGCTGTTGGCGACCAGGCCCAAGGTGGTGATGGCACCGTTGGAATGGCCGGCAGCCCCGATCTCGTTCGGATCGACCAGGCCCGACAGCGGTCCGCTGGTGCCAGCCGACGTTTTGAGTACTTGGTCGATGACGAAGCTCATGTCGCCGGGTTGGTTGCCGATGTCCCCACCATCGGGTCCACCGGGCGTTTCACCACTTGACAGCGGGAACACGGGGGCGGCCACCACGTAGCCCGCGGCCGCCCAGGCGGTCAGTAGCTGCTGGTACTGCTGAGGTGTGCCGCCCAGGCCATGGGCGAAGACGATCAGTGGGTAGCGGCCGTCGCCCGATGCTGCGGCCGAGCCGGATGCCCGCGCCGGATACCAAATGGTTGTCACGAGAGTCCGGGAGGGTTTGCCCGGCATCCCGTCCCACGGTGGCGTGGAGCGAGAAGCGTCGACGAAGGTCATTGTCGTGGTCGCCACCGACATCGAGCCGGCCGCGGCGGCAACGGTCGGGGCATCGACCAATGGGAGCGCCAGAGCGGAGAGCGGAATGCCAAGGGCAACGGTGCCCAGCCAGACCATTCGACGGATCGCCCCCATGCAGACCTCCCTGCGCTGAACCAGAAGCCATCGTCCCACAAGGCCGGCTCCCTTGTCCGTGTGCGGGCGGCCCGCAGCGTCAAGGATCTGTCAGTCATGAAATGGCATTCAGGAAGTCTGGTGCGACCGGCCAAGAAAGAGTGATCCGGGTCACCCCGAGGTTCCTACCTCAGAAGGAACCGGAGCCGTTGGGCTCGTAGGGTCGGCCTTGGTGTTCTGCCAGCTGGCGCCCCGCTCTGCGTTGAAACTCGCTCATTCCCTCACGGTCCCAGGGACCCACCGATCCGGCGGCGACGGCCCCAGGCGATTTGTCCACGACTCCGAATCGCCGTCGGGCCTCTGTCACTGAGAGCTCGGCGATCGCGAACCAGTCGAGGTGCAGGTAGTCGATGCTGTCGACGCCGACGACGGTGTCCCGACAAAGAGCTCCTCGCCGCATGGCGTCGGCAATCCGAACAGCGACACCATCGTGCGAGGAGAGGTGTCCGGGGCTCGCCTCGAACAGCCCTGCACCGGTACGGAGGTAGCCGGTTTCGAAGAGAGATATGACCATGGCCAAGAGGCTGAACGCTCGCATGTCGTCGTTGGCCCGAGCGATGAAGGCAAAGACCTCCAGCTCTGACTCGACCGTGGTGCCGTAGTCGGCGAGCACATGGACCCAGTCATGCTGCGCCAGCAGTGGTGGCGCCGACCCCGGGAGGCCCGGGAACACGAACCCCCTTGTCTGGTAGAGCGTGAAGACGGCTCGGCCGAGGGTTCCCTCCGGCAGCTGTCCGAGTTCTGACCAACGTCCCGCGAGATGGCTGTCATCCACTGCGAGATCCCACGCGGTGGCGAGCTCCTTCGATGTGTGGAGTTCCGAAGCCGAGTCCGATCGCCACTCCGCGGTGTAACCGTTGCGTTCGAAGTCGACGGCGGCGAGACCGAGTGAGCCAGAAGCGAACCTCCGGGCGACACCGATGAGGGATTCGTCCACGCTCAGTTCCCGAGCGCAGCTGCCCACCTTGTCCACCACGGACTCTGGAAGAGGGCGGAGAACAAGGGCGGCCAGCAACATGATCTGCACGATGCGGGTACGGAAGGCCAGATTCCTGAGCCGGAGCACCTCAGCCAGATCAGCGGCGGCCAACGGCTCGAAGTCGTTCAGGGGGACACTATGTCCGGTCATAGCCGTGAACACCGATTCCAAGAGGATGCGTTGCAGACTGGTCAGACCATCCGGAGGCGACACGGCTGAAGCAATACCCCGGGCGGTGGCGGCGGTCTCCATCCATCCGGGGGGAACGAGATCTGTTTCGGTCGGGTGGGGGAGCGGAATCGGCACCGGCACCACATTATGGTTTCGCCGCAGCCCCCGAGCTTGCCGAAGAGAAGACCCTGGCAACCAAAGAGGCGACGCTCTGGTACTTCATGATGCACCTGCTTCATTGAGGTGCGATTCGTCGGGACACGGCGACCCCGGGGCCCGCAAGAGCCAGGACCGCGACTCATCATGCATCCTCGACCAAGAACGGTCCGGTGTGGGACTCTCCCTGAACGATGCTCAGTCCTCTTGGCGCCAGCGTTGATACAGCTCGGTGAGGTCGTCGACGGCATCGGGAGTGAGTTCTTCCGGTTCCATCGCACCGGTGAGCCGGATGGTGATCCGGATCTGCTCAAGGTAGTTGGAGCAGTTTGGGCAGGCTCGGAGATGCCCCTCGAGCCGCCGTCTTTGTCTGCGTGAGAGGTTGTTCTCGAGATAGTCAGTGAGGAGTTCTATTGCCTGCTGGCAGACAAGATCCCGATTCCGCAAGGAGAGCATGGGCTACGCCTTCTTCATTTCGCTTGCCAGTATTTCGCGGAGCCCGGCCCGACCGCGGTGTAGCAGAATCCTCTGATTGCCCGGTCTGATATCGAGCACGTCGCAAGCTTCCTCGCTCGAGAGACCCTCCACATCGCGGAGGAGCACGATCTCGCGTTGGCGCGGCGGCAGCCCGTTGAGTGCCTTCCACAGCACGGGCATGAGTGCCGATGCATCCATACGATCGGCCACGGCATCGTCCCAGCTTTCCACTGGCTCAGCCCATTGGCCCGAAGCATCGAAGCGGTCGGGGCTCACTGACGGTTCCCGGGGGAGACGGCGCTGCTGCTCTATGGCGCGGGCCGATCGCACTCGATTGACGAGGATGCGGAACAGCCAGGTCTTCAGGGACGAGCGGCCTTCGAATCGATCGATCCCACGAACCACGCCGATCCACGTGTCCTGCACCGCCTCCTCGGCGATGGCCTGGTCACTCACCATCGAACAGGCCAGTCGGAGCATCGGCATTTGGTAGCGCTTCACGAACATGACGAAGGCCTGCTCGTCGCCGCTCTGCAGTCGGCCGAGTAGTTCGGCGTCCGTTTCCACGGAACGGAGCGTAGATGGGTGGGGGCAGACATCAGACGCGGCCGTGTTCTCGCGCACCAAAGGTTCACCTTCCTTCGCGGGTGGACAGGGCCCATGTCTTCTAGTCCGGGAGCCGGCGGGAGCGTTACAGGCCAGACTCCGAAGGAATCGGAGTGACCCGAGAGCACGCCGGATCTCCTTTTCGGCTTCTGCGCGTAACGCGCCCCTGGTTTGCACGGACAGTACGGGCAGTACCCGACTACAGGAGGAACAATGAAATCCCTTTCACGACTTGCCGTGGCCATCGGTGCCGCGGTCGGTCTTTCCGTGCTGGCACTCCCGACTCTTGCTGGTGCAAATCCGCTTCCGAGCGGGCCGCCTTTTGCTGTTGGGGCCGACCACGCGGTGTTCGTGCAAACCGACAACCCGGCCGGCAACCAGATTGTGGCGTATCACCGCAACGTTGATGGGACTCTCGTGCCGGCGGGGGCCTATCCGACGGGTGGTCTCGGAGGTGTGCTCAACGGCTCCGCGGTCGACCACCTCGCCTCCCAGGGCTCGCTCACGTACGATTCCGTCCACGACCTCCTCTACGCGGTCAACGCGGGCAGCAACAGTGTCTCGGTCTTTTCGGTGCACGGAGACCAGCTCGCGCTGCGCCAAGTCGTCCCTTCGGGCGGTACGTTCCCGGTCAGCATCGCAGTGCACGGGACGTCCGTGTACGTATTGAACGGGCTGAGCGCCAACGTGCAGGGCTACGTGTCGTTCTTCGGTCGTCTGTTCCCTCTTCCGGGCTCGAACCGCTCTCTCGGCATCACTGTGCCGAGTGGTACGACGCAGTTCGTCAGTACGCCGGGTCAAGTCGCCTTCACGCCGGACGGATCCCAGCTGATCGTGACGACGAAGGCGAGTGGAAGTGACATCGACGTGTTCCGTGTGGGGCCGTTCGGCTACCTCTCCCCGACGCCGATCGTCAATGCAGAGCCAGGAGCAGTGCCGTTCGCGGTGACCTTCGATGCGGCTGAGCACCTTGTGGTCGCGGATGCCGGCACCGACGCACTTTCGACGTTCTCCCTGGCTCCCAACGGAACACTGGGTGCAATCGACACCGTCGGGACCGGTCTGGCAGCGACGTGTTGGGTCACGTCGGCACAAGGGGTGTTCTTCACCTCCAACGCGGGGAGTGCCAAGGTCAGCAGCTTCGCTGAGCAACTGTCGGGCCAACTGCAACTGCTCGGTGCGACCGGAACGGATGCCGGGACCGTCGATGCGGCGCCCTCATCCGGGGGGCAGTATCTCTACGTGCAGGCCGGTGGAACCGGCACTGTCGACGAGTTCCAGGTCGGTCCGGGCGGCTCGCTTGTCGGCATCGGTTCGGTGCTGGTGCCGGGCGCAGCCGGCGGTGAGGGCATCGTGGCTTTCTGAGGTTGTCCCTGGTGGGATGCAGCCGGCGCCGGCGCAGGTCGGCGCCGGCTGGCGTCCGTGGTGGGGAGGTGGTTGTGGCGCCGTGGCCGCAACTCCCGAGCCGGCTCATGCTCCAGGCGCCGGGTCACCTCACGCCCGGACGCCGCTGCGGCTCTCGACCGAAAGGCTGAGTCGGGGGCTCAGATGGAGGCGCCTTGCCGGTCGGCCGCACAAGCGGGATGTCGGTCGAGACGCTGCCGGGAAGTCCGTCGTGGAGTACCGGCAGTGGCTCGCCGTCGATGAGCCGGTAGGTGGTGGTGTCCGGCGTGATCTCAATGCGCAGGCGGCGCTGGCGTAGCAAGAGCGAGATTGCCAGCCGGGTCATTCCCGGCGGCAGGCGGGGAGCGAAGCCCACGGTGCCAGCTCGTTCACGTAGACCTGCGAATCCCGACACAAGAGCGATCCAGGTTCCCGCCAGGGCCGCGAGGTGCAAGCCATCGCGCGTGTTGTGCTCGAAATCGTCGAGATCCATCAGGGCGGTTTCAGCGAGATAGTCGCGTGCCAGGCCAAGGTGCCCCACTTCAGCGGCGATCACAGCCTGGGTGGATGCCGACAGCGAGGAGTCCCTTACCGTCAGGTTCTCGTAGTACGTGAAGTTCCGACTCTTCTCCTCGTCGGTGAAAGCATCGCCTCGCAGATGCATGGCGAGCACCAGATCGGCCTGCTTGACCACCTGCTTGCGATAGAGGTCGAAGTAGGGGAAGTGGAGCAGCAACGGATACTGGTCGGCCGAGGTGCCGGCGAAGTTCCAGACCTCGTGGCTGGTGAATCCTTCGGCCTGGGGATGGACGCCGAGCACCTGGTCGTAGGGGATGAACATCGTCTTGGCGGCATCACGCCAGGTGGCCATCTCCCCGTCATAGACGCCGAGCTGATGAGCCAGGTCGGGATGTCGCTCGGCGACCTCGGCCGCCGAGGAAAGATTGTGCTGGGCCATGAGGTTCGTGTAGACGTTGTTGTCGGCCACTGCGGAGTACTCGTCGGGACCGGTGACCCCGTCGATGCGGAACCGACCCTGCGCGTCGTGGTGGCCGACAGAACGCCACAGCCGGGCGGTCTCGACGAGCAACTCCAGTCCAACTTCTCGCTCAAAGCGCTCGTCCCCGGTCACCTCGACGTAGCGGACCACGGCATCGGCGATGTCCGCGTCGATGTGGAAGGCGGCGGCTCCCGCCGGCCAGTACCCCGAGCACTCGGCCCCGCTGATGGTGCGCCAGGGAAATGCGGCGCCCGCCAACCCGAGCTGACCAGCTCGCTCCTTGGCCATGGGCAGCGTGCTCTGGCGCCACCGGAGGGCGTCGGCGGCCGCGTCGGGGGCGGTGTAGGTGAGCACCGGCAGGACGAAGGTCTCGGTATCCCAGAAGGCGTGACCTTCGTAGCCCGAACCGGTCAGGCCTTTGGCCGGAATGGGGCGCCCCTCCGCCCGGGCTCCAGCCTGGAGGAGGTGGAAGAGGGAGAAGCGCACCGCTTGCTGCACCTGGGCATCGCCGTCGACCTCGACGTCGGCTCCATCCCAGAACTCGTCCAAATAGGCACGTTGCTCGTGGACCAAGTCGTCCCAGCCCATTTGGCGGGCGCCGGCCAGCGCGGCGGCGACCTGATCCCGCAATGCCGGCCCCGAACGATCCGCCGACCAGCCGTAGGCGACGAACTTGACGACGCGCAACCTCTCGCCCGGCTGCAGCGCGGCCGTGATGGTCACCCGCCCCAGGTCGGGGAAGCTCTCGGCCGACACTCGCGTCGAAGATGGGCCCTCAATGCGGTGGTCCATTGCCACCGCAACCTGCAAACCGCTGCCCGTCGTGGAGTGCAGGAGGGCTGCCGAGGAATTGCTGGATTCGTGGGACTCCGAGCGCAGCGGCGTCTCGGGCATGGCCGCCACCCGTGGATCCCCCCCAACTGCCGGGACCACCTCGTTCGCCACCAGTTCGGACTGGACCACCACCCGGAGTGGGGCGTCGAGCGGTTCTACCTCGTAGGTAACTGCGGCCACGGAGCGCTGGACCAGCGACACCATCCGCGCCGAGCGCACCCGGACGCCACCACCCCCCGGCGACACCCATTCGACACGGCGTTCCAGGAGGCCCGAGTGGAAATCGAGCGATCGTTCATGGGCCCGGAGCTCGCCGGAGCGGACGTCGAAAGGCTGGTCGTCGACGAGGAGGCGGAGCAACTTTGCGTTGGTGACGTTTATCACCGTCTGCCCGGCCTCGGGGTAGCCGTACCCGGTCTCGGCATAGGGCAAGGGGCGGGATTCGTAGACACTGTTGAGGTACGAGCCGGGCAGGCCGTAGGGCTCCCCCTCGTCGAGGTTGCCCCGCCAGCCGATGTGACCGTTGGAAAGGGCAAACAGCGACTCGCTCTGGGCCAGCACGTCGAGGTCGAGCGCGGTTTCCCGCAGGCACCAGGGGTCGACCTCAAAGGCCCGCTGCCGGATCACCGCCGTTCCAACAGCTCGGCCAGGTCGGTCACGACGGTGTCGGCACCGTGGGAGCGCAGGGCCTCAGCCTGCCCGACCCGGTCGACACCGACCACGAATCCGAACGCCCCTGCCCGCCCGGCCTCTACGCCGGACTGGGCGTCCTCGAAGACGGCGGCTTGGTCCGGGTCCACTCCCAGCGCGCGGGCAGCAGCAAGATAGGCACCTGGCGCCGGCTTTCCCGCCAGCTGGTCGGCTTCGATGGTCACGCCGTCGATGCGTTCCTCGAAGAGGTCGTCGATGCCGGCCGCCGCCAGTACCTCGGCGCAGTTGTCGCTCGACGACACCACCGCCCTCCGCAGACCGGCGGCGCGCACGGCCCGAAGGTAGCGAACCGATCCCTTGTAGGCCTCCACGCCGTCCTCTCGGATCTTGCGCAGGAAGATCCCGTTCTTGGCGTTGCCGAGTCCGCAAACGGTTGCGCTCCCGGGTTGATCATGTGCATCGCCCTCGGGTAGTTCGATGTGACGCGACTGGAGGAACGACCGCGTGCCGTCCGCCCTGGGCTTGCCGTCAACGTAGGTCTCGTAGTCGGCCTCCTTGTCGAAGGCAACGAATGGTGCGGCATCTGTTTCGGCCCGGGACTTCAGGTAGGTGTCGAACGTCTCCTTCCACGCCGCGGCGTGGACCTTGGCTGTCTCGGTCAGCACACCGTCGACGTCGAACAGGCAAGCGAGTATCTGCTCGGGAAGGCCCAGGGCGAGGTTGCTCATTTCCCCGCCTTGCATCGTCATCGACCCTTGTCAATGGTGACGAGGATGTCGGTGGTGGCAACGACCTCCGGCGAGACGACCACGTCGCCCGCCCTCCGGTTCATGGGGTCGCTTCCCATTGCCAGTCGAGGATCTCGGGCATGTCCTGGCCATGCGCATCGACGTAGCGGGTGTGTTCGACCAGCTTGTCCTGCATCGTCTGCTTCAGGTAGCTCCCGGTGGCGCCCAATTGCGGGAGCCGATCGATCACGTCCTGCACCAGGTGGAACCGGTCGAGGCCGTTCTGCACCCGGAGGTCGAAGGGCGTGGTGATCGTGCCCTCCTCCTTGTAACCCCTGACGTGGAGGTTGCGGTTCGTCCGGCGATAGACCAGCCGGTGGATCAACCAGGGGTAGCCGTGGAAAGCGAAAATGATGTGCTTGTCCTTGGTGAAAATCGAGTCGTAGTCCGCGTCGCTCAAGCCGTGGGGGTGCTCGGTGCTCGGTTGGAGCTTCATGAGGTCGACGACGTTGACCACCCTGACCTTGAGCTCGGGAAGGTGCTCGCGCAGGATTGAGGTGGCAGCCATGATCTCGAGGGTGGGTGTGTCGCCGCAGCAGGCCAGAACGACGTCGGGCTCGGCGCCGTGGTCGTTGCTGGCCCACTCCCAGATCCCGATCCCTTCGGTGCAGTGCACGACCGCCTGGTCCATGGTCAGCCACTGGGGCATGGATCGTTTCCCGGCCACCACCACGTTCACGTAGTTGCGACTGCGCAGGCAGTGGTCGGCCACCGACAGGAGGCAGTTGGCGTCGGGCGGAAGGTAGACCCGGACGATATCGGCCTTCTTGTTGACGACGTGGTCGAGAAATCCGGGGTCCTGGTGGGTGAAGCCGTTGTGGTCCTGCTGCCAGACGTGGGAGGCGAGCAGATAATTCAGCGAGGCGATCTCGCGCCGCCACGGGAGCTGGGAGGTGACCTTCAGCCACTTGGCGTGCTGGTTGAACATGGAGTCGACGATGTGGATGAAGGCCTCGTAGCAGTTGAACAGGCCGTGGCGCCCGGTGAGCAGGTAACCCTCCAGCCAGCCCTCGCTCTGGTGCTCGGAGAGCATGGAGTCGAGCACCCGTCCATCGGGGGCGAGGAACTCGTCGTACTCGGCAGTGCGCGCGTTCCACTGGCGATCAGTGGCCTCGAAGACGGCGCCCAAAAGGTTCGAGAGTGTCTCGTCGGGACCGAAGACCCGGAAGTGCCTGCGGTCGTCGTTGAGGATGATCACGTCACGGAGGAACTCGCCGAGCACGAGGGTGTCCTTGCCGTCGACGGCGCCGGGGGCAGGCACCTCGAGCGCATGGTCGCAGAAGTCCGGCATCCGCAGATCCCGCAGGAGGACGCCGCCGTTGGTGTGGGGGTTGGCCCCCATCCGTCGATCGCCGGTCGGCGCCAGCTCGGCCAGTGCCGGCACGAGACGCCCGGCCTCGTCGAACAGCTCCTCGGGCCGGTAGCTCTTCATCCATTGCTCGAGGAGCTCCACGTGCTCGGGGTGTTCGATGTCCACGAGGAGTGGCACCTGGTGGGATCGGAACGTGCCCTCAATCTGCACGCCGTCGACGACCTTGGGTCCGGTCCAGCCCTTGGGAGAGCGGAGCACGATCATCGGCCAGCGCGGCCGAGCGGTGTCGCCGCTGTTGCGCGCGTTGTCCTGGAACTGCCCGATCTCCGCCACCGCCTGGTCCAGGGCACTGGCCATGAGCTGGTGCATCTGCTCGGGGTCGTCGCCTTCGACGAAGTGTGGTGTCCAGCCGCAGCCTCGTAGGAAGTGGTCCAGCTCCTCGGGCTCTATGCGGGCGAGGACGGTCGGGTTGGAGATCTTGTAGCCGTTCAGGTGCAGGATCGGCAGCACCGCCCCGTCGGTGACCGGGTTGAGAAACTTGTTGGAGTGCCAGGCGGTCGCCAGGGGGCCGGTCTCGGCTTCCCCGTCGCCGATGACACACGCGACGACGAGATCTGGGTTGTCGAACGCGGCGCCGAATGCATGACTGAGCGAGTACCCGAGCTCGCCTCCTTCGTGAATGGAGCCCGGCGTCGTCGGCGCCACATGGCTGGAGATCCCACCGGGAAACGAGAACTGGGTGAAAAGCCGCGCCAGCCCGGCTTCGTCCTGGCTCACGTCGGGATACACCTCGCTGTAGGTGCCCTCCAGGTAGGTGTTGGCCACCAGTGCCGGGCCACCGTGACCGGGACCAGCGACGTAGAACATGTCGAGGCCGCGCTCTTTGATGACCCGGTTCAAATGCACGTAAATAAAGTTCTGGCCGGGCGTCGTGCCCCAGTGCCCGACCACGAGCGGCTTGACGTGGGCCAGTTCGAGTGGCTTCTTGAGCAGCGGATTGTCGTAGAGGTAGAGCTGGCCGACCGAGAGATAGTTGGCGGCCCGCCAGTAGGCGTCCATTTTCTGGAGCAGATCGGGCGAAAGGGGGTGTGTCGTCACTGTCGAAGGAACCACACCCCTACGCTGCGCCGCCGACTCACTTTGGTCAATCCCAGAGGTCAGGTCCGGCGACCGCAGACACCGCAGGCGAACGTGCTGCCGATCTCCCTCCGAGAGCGGAAGGTCTTCGGCTCGCTCTGAGCCGGACTTCAACATGCTCCGTGGGGCGCAACAAAAGCAGCAACACGGCTCGTCCTTTTGGCTGATCGGACGCTGCGAGGGATTGCGGCGGCGGATTGCTGGTCGGAATCGCGAATTGGTGACGCAGCGCGGCAGAACCTTAGGCCGGCGCACCTCGTCGACGCTCGAGAGCGGACTGGAGGATCGACGAGGTGCTGGCTCGCATCGCCAGTTTGGTCCGGCGGTAGCTCTGCGGATCGAGCCCGGCAAAGTGCCCCGCCATTTCCATGGACCGGGCGAGGAGGTTGCCTGGCTCCACCACCTCGTCCACGTAGCCCAACCGCTGTGCGGTGATGGCGTCGTACAGACTTCCCCGGAGTATCTGGTTGTACGCCGAGGGGAGAAGGCGGTACCGGGCAAGTTCGAGGACAAAGGGGGACAGCTCTATACCGATGGATGTCTCGTTGAATCCGATCTTCACCGGTGCGTCCGCCACAACGACGTGCTCTGCCGGCAGGACGAGGAGCATGCCGGCCGCGATGGCGTGCCCGGTGCAGCACACGATCACGGGGATCGGGGATTGAAAGATCTTCAGGGCCAACTCCAACCCGGCAATCACGAGAGTCTTTCTCGCATTGACGTCATCACCCTGCATGACCGAAAGATCAAACCCCGCCGACAAGAACCCGTCTCGACCGATGATCAGCGCAGCCCGACTCCTCTCGTTGGCCACGTCGAGAGCATCCGAGAGTGCCGAGACGAGCCCTTGGCTCAATGCGTTGACCTTGCCGTCATCGATCCGAATGGTGGCAACCGAATCTGTTTCCTCGAGCACCACGGGCGCGGTCTCTGGCATCAGACGGCCGCACCAACATCGGAGTTCCGGTAGGCCTCCACAATGGGCCGCAACTCGTCGGGGGTGCAGCCATGCAGAATGACGCCGTCGCAGCCCAACGCGAACTGATTTCGTATGGCGGCGACACAGGCTGCCGGAGACCCGGTTGCGCTGGGGGCGAGCCATTCGGGTGGAATAAGACTGGCCGCATGGGCCAGTTGCTCCGGTGTGCCGACGCTGTCGAGGGCTCCCCCTACGCCCGAAATCACCGGGTCGGCCAGGAAGCGCCGGAGCACTTCAGGGTCCCATCCATTCGTGCGGACAAGAAGGTCCCCGTAGCCCTGAAGGTAGGTACCCAACCGCCCTACCGACTTCTTCAAACGAGCGTCCTCAGGCAGGTGATCGCCGATGGTGGCGAAGCACGACCAGACCTTGACGTCGTCTGGGTGACGTCCGGCGCCCTCGGCGGCGCTCTTGACTGTGTCGACGCAGCGTGTGGTCGTTTCATCAGTGAAATAGGTGTGCAGCACGACGTCGTCGAAAAGCCGTCCACCCAGATCGAGCGTCTTGGCGCCAAAGGCCACCAGGCAGAGGGGCAGATACTCGTCGAGCGAACCGTCGAGATGCAGGACGGGGTAGGAGCCCGCCGGACCCTCGTGACCGATGATCACCTCGCCGCGGAAGAGCCGGCGCACCAGCGCCGCGAAGTCCTCCATCTGTGCCGTTGTGATCCGGTCGATGCCGAAGGCATCCTGCATCGGCGCGATACCCCGGCCCAGGCCAAGGGTAAAGCGTCCGCTGGTCAAGCTCTGCATGGTCAGTGCGAACCCGGCCGTCACCATGGGGTGCCGGGTGTTGTGGTTGGTGGCGGCCGTGATCAGCCTGATGCGCTCGCTGGTGGCTCCCGCCGCCCCGCACAGGACGGCGGCTTCCTTCTTGTTGTAGCGCTCCGAAATGAATGCCGCACCGAGGCCGAGTGTCTCGGCGGCCCTGACTTCAGTGACGATGTCCCGTGCGCTCTCGGGCTGCCCAGCCAGTAAGTAGCACCCCAATTCCTCAAGAATCCTCATGGATAGTCCCGGTCGATGATCTCATAGGTGTCGAGGCCGCGGATGGGTTCCGAAGCGCATTCCAACATAACCAACATCATCGCATTGCCGCACTCGGTGATGGCCGAGATCGCCGCACTCAAGCCGCGATGAGCGGTACCGGCAGCGATGGCCATCCTCCTGCATCATTGACGTCACGCTGCCCGGCCGGGCGGGGATCGACCGCAAAACACGCCTCGGGCTATCGATTCGTGGGCGGACGTGAGATACATTCGAGTGCATGAATACGGTCGGATGGAGTGCGCTGCCCTATGACGCATGGCACGCCACACTCGACACGCTGCATGCGCATGCACAGCTCCTGGGCAAACTGGCGGTGACGCTGGCTCCTCCGGAGCCGCAGCTCCAACACGCTGCGTTGCGACTGACCGCACGTGGCTGGGAGACGATGCCGCTGCCTGCTCCGGACGGTTCCGGTGCGCTGGTGGTCACTCTGGACCTGCAGTGCCACGAGAGTGTGATTGAGCACAGCGACGGGAGGGCGGAACGGATCCCACTGACGCCGAACCGGTCGGTGGGCGAGGTCAGCAGAGACGTTCTGGGCGCGATCGACCGGATGGTCGGTCGTGTGCGGATCAATCCCGCTCCCCAGGAGGTGCCCTGGACCGCCCCGCTCAATGAGGACGACGAGCACAAGACCTACGAACCGGGCCAGGTTGCCTCCTATTTCGCCGCGGCCACGCGCGCTGCGCTCGTACTGGCGGACATCCGGGCGCCCTACCGAGGACGGGGCTCTCCGGTGAACGCGTGGTGGGGAACGTTCGACCTTGCCGTCAGCCTCTATTCAGGCCGCCAGGTTGATCCGCCCGCCGCGGGGTTCATCATGCGCAACGCGGGCGACGCCCAGCAGATCGAGATCGGCTGGTGGCCCGGCGATGCGCGCTACCCGAAACCGGCGTTCTTCGGTTTTGCGACGCCGGCACCGGACGGCTTCGCCGACGGGACGTTGGCACCTGCCCCGGGTCGCTGGGACGGTGCACTTGGAGAGTTCGTTCTGGACTGGGATGACGTGATCGCCGCCGCCGACCCCCACGCCGCGGCCGTCGAGTTCGGCCGGGCGGTCATTGCCCACGCCTGTCTCATGTGTGCCTGGGATCCGGCACTGGCCGCAAGCGCGCAGGGCGTCCCGCCGCCTGTGGTCTGAGCGGACAGGACGGGCGGTCCTCACGCGCTGATCGTTGGTCGGGGAGCAGCCCGTCGTCGACGGGCGACATCGGGCCGGGCCGACCGCAACGGAAGTTGCGGTGTCTGGTACACCCTCGCATTCGGGGGTGCGAAAGAGGGGATGCCGAACCTGGGCGCCGTACGAGGGGAGGCCCAACATGTGCCCAATTCCTCGTCATTCGTTCGTGCCGGAAACCCCTCTTTCAAGAGCCCCTAAAGGTCGTGTGGCGGACAGACGAAATGTCTGAGGTCGCCCATGTGCTCGTCAGTCTGATCTGCCGAGCGGGAACGTTGCGGCTGAAGGGGAGTGGATATGGTCACCGAAGAGGAGTGGTCCGGAGAGGTCGCGCGGTCAGCTCGCTTCCGCCTCATCAGCCCCATCATCGCCCTGGGTGCCTTTGCGCTGATCTTCGTCCCCTGCATGATGGCGGGACAGGCGGTCGCTTCGGGCATTTACGCAGACCTGGTGGCGGTCGGCATCCTCATGGCCCTCATGTTGCCGCTGGCCTTCGTGCTCGTGGTCTTGGGGGAGCGCAACCAGCGGCGCACCGATGAAAAGGTCCGCAATCTCAACGCGGAGTTGAGCAGTGCCGTGGCCGACGCCGACCGGCTGAACATTGAGTTGAGCGAGGCGATGTCCGACGCCGACCGCCAGGCCGAGATTCGCGATGCCCAGGTGCAACGCCAACGCTTCGAGAGTCGCCTGGCGAACGCGCTCGACATGGCCGAAGGCGAGCCCGAAGTCATTGAGGTCATCGAACGGTCCTTCGCAACCGTGCTGCCGGAGGCTCCGGCCGAACTGCTCCTGGCGGACAACAGCCACGCACACCTCCATCGGATGGCGGCCGTCGGTCCCGAGGGACAGCCGCCGAGCTGCGGCGTGGACTCACCCGACCGCTGCCCGGCCGCGCGTCGCGCCCAGATCCAGGTCTTCGCCGACAGTGACCATCTCGACGCCTGTCCCAAGTTGCGCAATCGCCCCGAAGGTCGCCTCTCGGCCCTCTGCGTGCCCGTTTCCATCATGGGGCGCACCGTGGGCGTGATCCATGCCACCGGTGAGGCGGGCGCAAAGGTGGAGGACGATCGCGTCGACGACCTGGCCACGCTGGCCAAGTTGGCGGGCGCGCGTATCGGCTTGCTCAGGGTCATGGCCGAGACGCAGTTGCAGGCGTCGACCGACACCCTCACCGGGCTGCTCAACCGTCGGTCGTTCTCAGAGCGGGTCCACGCCATCCCGGCCCACCTCTACCCGGTCGCGATGGCCATGGCCGACCTCGACCACTTCAAGGTCCTCAACGACACCTACGGGCACGAGACGGGCGACCGGGCACTGCGCCTCTTCACGCGCGTCCTGCGGGACTCCCTGCGCACCAGCGATGTGGCGTCGCGCTATGGCGGCGAGGAGTTCGCCATCGCCTTCCCGGACTGTTCGGCCATTGACGCGGCGCGAGCGCTCAACACCGTGCGCACGCAGCTCGATGCCGCCATCACCGTCGGGGGGCTGCCGAAATTCACCGTGAGCTTCGGGGTCACTGAGTGTGAGCCGGGCGAGGAGCTGGCGGCGATCCTCCGGCGGGCGGACGACGCCTTGCTGCAGGCGAAGCGTGAGGGGCGCGACCGGGTCGTGCTGCACGACGCCAAGGGCGAGCCAGCGGCCGCGCCGAGCGGTGGCCGAGAGGGCGTCATCCCACTGCTCGAGGGTGACTTTCAGCCAGTCGACTGAGGCAGCATCAGCGCGCCCGGGTTGGGACTCCCGCAATGGCGCTCACCGAAGTCCTCACCCGCGCTCGCCCGCACTTGCCCTGCTCACGCCGGGATCGACTGGGCGAAATGGAACACATCGTCCGGATCGAATTCCCGCTTCACCTGCTGCAGGCGGGGGAGATTGGCTCCGTAGTAGGCCTGCTGCCAGTCGACCAAGGTGGGGTCGATGTAGTTCTGGTACGAACCTTGGGTGGTGGGCTCGAACACGTTGTGGAGATGCTGGAGCCAGGCGGATGCCGCCGAGGTGGCACTCTGGGACGGAGGGGTGGACGCGTAGGTGATGGAGTACTGCGCGCAGGCGACAGCGGATCGGTGAACGAACGCGGTCTCGCTTGCCGCCATCTGATTGATCGCCCCGCCGTAGCCGTCGAAGACGACCCCGCCACCGGCACCGGGCAGCGACTCGGGCAGCGAAGACAGAGCTGAGGTGATGGCAGTGACCGCGTTCCCGGGCAGCGGTCCACCGATGTAGGAAGACTTCGCCGCGAAAGGCGACTGGGTCGGCGCGGCGCATTGGGCCACGGGCTTGCCCTCGCAACCGGCCTCAATCATGGTGGCGGTCAGGTACTCCTCAGGGCCCACGAAACGGTAGGTGGTGCCGTCGCTCACGGCGGATGTCAACGGAGCCAACGCGGCGGTGCAGGCACTGACCGATCCGACGAACACACCGGTGACTTTGACGAGACCACCGCCGACGGTCCCGCTACTGAAGAGTTGGCAGTTGGCCCACAGCTCGTCCGGCGCCGTCGGGATCCACCGGAGCCATGCATCGAGGACGCTGTCGGCGGCTCCCCACGGCCACTCGAGGGTGAAGAGGGTGATGGCCTCGGGAACGGGTCGGGCCCGGAATCCGAATGAGGTGACGACGCCGAAGTTTCCTCCACCGCCGCCACGGCAGGCCCAGTAGAGGTCCTCGTCCCGCCCGGGTCCGGCTCGGTGCAGCATGCCGTCCGCGGTGACGATCTCGACATCCGTCAGCTGATCGCAGGTGAGGCCGTAGGCCCGGGAGAACACGCCGACCCCACCGCCCAACGCCAGCCCGGCAATCCCCACGGTGGGGCAGGAGCCGCCCGGCAGGAGGAGGTTGTGCGCCGCCAACGTGCTGTACACGTCAATCAGCTCGTTGCCGGCTCCCACCGTGACAAGTTTCTGGTTCGAGCCCGCGTTGCCGCCAACGGAGATGGCATCCATGCTCGACACGTCGATGACCAGGCCGGGGCACGACGAGTAGCCGCCGTAGCTGTGCCCACCCGAGCGGGCCGCCACCTGCACGTTGTGCTCACGGGCAAAGGCGAGACAACGTTGGACGTCGCTGACCGGCCCGCATTGGGCAATGGCCGCGGCGTTCGGGGTGTAGACGGCGTTGTAGAGGTGCCCGGCCGCGGCGTACCCGCTGTCACCGGGTTGCAGCAACGGACCGACCAGGGACGCGGCAAGCTTCGACCAGTCCGGCGGGCCTTGGTCTGCTTGCGTCGTCGTCGAGGTCGTGCCGCCCCCCGCATTCGATGCATGAGTGCCCGAACTCGAGCAGGCAGCCGCCACACCACCAGCGATCAGCCCGGATCCCACCACGGTGGCCCCGCGCAGAAACGTACGACGGTCCATCAGCCCCGGATGACCCCGCCCACCACGCACACGCCGCCGTCCATGGGGGCCGACACTACGTCAGCCTGTGGTCAATGCGCGGTTGGTACCGGCTGACCGTTGGCCTTCAGCGTCACTTCCACGTTGCCGCGGGTGGCGTTGGAGTAGGGGCAGACCTCGTGGGCGGCGGCCACCAGGGACACGGCCTGTTCGGCATCACTGATGCCCGGAAGCGAGACGTCGAGTCCGACGGCAACGTTGAATCCACGGTTCTCGGTCGTGATCAGGCTGACCTCCGAATCAATGGATACGGCACCGAGATCCACCTTCTCTCGCCGCCCGACCACGCCGAGTGCACCTTCGAAGCATGCGGCGTACCCGACGGCGAACAACTGCTCGGGGTTCGTGCCGCCCCCGTCGCCGCCCATCTCAGTCGGGGTGCGGAGCTGGACATCCAACGCACTGTCGCTGGTCACCCCGTGCCCCTGGTCCCGGCCACCGGTCACGTGGGCCCTGGCGGTATACACCGATTTAGCCATGTCCGACTCCTCTCCCTACTCCGTGAGGTCGACGCTATCCGTTTCGTTTTCGGGCGCGGCCGCTGAATGCCGGCGTTCGTCCCTGCCTTGCACAACCCCAGATCGCCCCGTGCTGCTCGAGGGGCTCACGTCGGCGGCCCGCAGGGCGGCGGCGAGCTGGTCGAAGGGGCGCCCGGCTTAGAAGCAGTCGGTGGCCTGGCAGTGCCCCGATGGAGCAAGCTGGCAGTATCCGTCGACGATTGCTACGAAGCCGAAGTAATCTGCCGACGCACCAGACGAGGACCGAGTGGGGGAAGCGGAGCGGGGGAGATGACTGGTCACGCAAGAACGTTGACGTACCCAGCCGACGGTCTCGGAGCGCCGAAGGACCGGCATCTGGGCCCCCTCGTCGATTCGGGGCTCCCAGCCGACGTCGAGGTGTTCTCCGCCGACGACCACATCTCGTTGGCCGTGGACATCTTCTACGAGCGCTTGCCCGACGACCTGAAGGAACAGGCACCGAGGGTCATGAACGTCGACGGCGGCTGGGTGCTCGGCATGGGTGGGAAGTCCATCCTGGTGCGGGAATTCGTCGAGGTCCTCACTATGTACGACCCCGTGTCCGGGTCACACACGGGCGACGTGGAGGCCCGCCTCGCTGCCCTCGAAGCCGAGGGTGTGACCAAGGAACTGGCCTTCCCGAACTCCGTCCTCGCTCTTTTCGGCTGGCCGGACAAGGACATGCGGGAGCGCTGCTTCCGCATCTACAACGAGCACATCGCCGAAGTGCAGGAGCGATCGAACAACCGGATCTACGGGGTCGGTCTCATCAACTGGTGGGATGCCGAAGGGGCCCGACGGACGCTGCGCGAGCTGAAGGCGCTCGGACTGAAGACCTTCCTCATGCCGCTGTCGCCGGGCAAGGACGCCGACGGCAAGCCGATCGACTTCGGTAGCAGCGCCATGGACGGCGTGTGGGAGGCGATCGAGGAGGAACAGGTGCCGGTGTCGCACCACATCGGCGAGAGCCCGCCCTCGTCGCCCAACGAATTCAATCCTGTCATCCTCGGCATGCTGCAAGCCGTGGCGCCCTTCCGGGACCTCTTCGGCAAGTACGTGCTCGGGGGCATTCTGGACCGCCACCCCGGACTCCGTGTCGGCTGGTTCGAGGGCGGGATCAACTGGGTGCCGTCGGCACTGCAGGACGCCGAGCACCTCAGCGCATCGTTCCGTCACATCGCCAACCTCAAGACGGAGCACGAGCCCCGGTACTACTGGGAGCACAACATGTACGCCTCGTTCATGGTGGACCCGCTCGGGCTCGACCTGGTCGACCGCATCGGCGTGGACAAGGTCATGTGGTCCACGGACTTCCCGCACAACGAGAGCACGTATGGCTACAGCAGCGAGTCACTGAAGTCAGTGGTGGACGCAGTCGGTGTCGAGGCGGCCACGGCCATGGTCAGCGACAACATAAAGCGGTACCTCGGGGTGGCCGACTGATGCCCGCAGGGTTGATGGCCAAGGCCCCACCGGCGCGCATTCCCGCAGTGCCGGACTTCGCCCGGATGCAGCGGGAGCGCATGCAGCGCATGCAGGCGATCATGCAGAAGCAGGGGCTGGACGCCCTGGTGCTGCTCGGCAACACCAACGTCGCCTACGCCACGGGAGCCATCTGGCCCCTGGGCGATTCGGGCCGGGCGAACTTCGAGCAGCCGGTCGCTTTGGTTCTGGGCGATGACGAATGTCCTCACCTCTTCACCCCGATGCGGGAGGACGATCGCCTGCGCGAGAAGATGCCGGCGGATCACCTCCATGGCCCCGTCTATCTCGATTTCGACGAAGGCGTGCAGCTGTTCGCCACGCAGCTCGCCGGGTTGGTCCCCAGCGGGGCGGTCATCGGCATGGACGAATGGACCAATGCGCTCCGCCGCGAGCGGTCGTTGCTGTTCGCCTCCGGTGCGCCGGCCGACGGGGGACGGGTGATCAGCATGGCGAAGGCGTCCAAGACGCCCGACGAGCTCGCAGCCATGCGGGAGGGCTTGCGCATAACCGAGCAGGCCATCGCCGAGGTGCAGGCGCAGATCGCGCCCGGCGTGAGGCAGACCGACCTGACAGCGACGTTCCTGCGCACGATCTTCGACGCCGGAGCCGACGCCAACATCCTCGACCCGATCTGGCAGGTGATGCCCGCTCGCAGGGAGGACGGTCCGTGGACCACGACGGGTGACCTCGCCTGCCCACTGCTGTCGACCGAGCGCGCGCTGGTCGAGGGTGACGTGCTGTGGGTCGACCTCGGCATCAGCCACGCGGGGTTTCATTCCGACTTCGGACGGACGTGGATCGTCGGCCGCGAGCCGACGGCGCGCCAGCGGGCGCAGTACGACCAGTGGCAGTCGATCATGGGTGCCGTCCTGGAGGTGACCCGCGCCGGGGCGACGGCCGCCGATCTCACCGCGGCCGCCATGGCAGCCGCTGGTGGCACGAAGCCGTGGATGCCGCACTTGTACCTCGGTCACGGGCTCGGCATCGACAGCGCGGAAATGCCCTACGTCGGGAGCGACATCGGTGAGGCATTCGACGCCTCCCTCGTGCTCGTGGACGGCATGGTCCTGGTGCTCGAGCCGATCGTCTGGGACGACGGTGCCGCCGGCTACCGCTCCGAGGAAGTGCTGCGCATCACCGAGGACGGTTGGGAACCGATGACCGACTACGCCTACGACCCCTTCTAAAGAATCCCATGACCGTTGTTGAGATACTCCCCGACGACACTGCCCTCAGACTGGCCCGCCGTGCCCGCGTCCTGGCTGCCATGGAGGAAGCCGACGTCGATTTCCTCGTCGTCGGGCGTGAAGGGAACGCCCGCTACGTCTCGGGCGCCCCGCGGCTGTGGACCGCCGGTTCCCGCGCCTTCGGTCCGGGGTGCGTGTTCGTGCGTGAGAGCGGCGCGGTGCACCTGCTGAGCACCTGGGACGAGGGCATTCCCGAAGAGATTCCCCACGAGAACCTGTACGGCATCACCTTCAACGCCATGAACTTCGTCACGGTGTTGTCGAAGATCGAGGGCGCGTCCACGGCCCGGCGGGTCGCCACCGACTCCATGTCGGGCTCGTCGGCCAACCTCCTGCCCAAGGCCTTCCCGGCGGCGGAGTTCATCGACGGCGAGCCGATGCTGCGCCAGATCCGCCGGGTCAAGAGCCCCGAGGAGGTGGAGGCCATCCGGGCGTCGGTGCGCATCGCGGAGGAGGCGCTCGCCGCGGCCACCAAGGCGTTGGTGCCCGGCGTGACGGAGCGGCAGCTGACCGCGATCTTCATGGAGGCCATGGCGGCGGCGGGGGTCACCACACCCTCTGGACAGGACGTGGCCTGGATCACGTCGCGCCAGGATCCGTGGCGTCGCACCAACCGCGATACACCCGTACAACCGGGAGACCTGGTGGCCTTCGAGGCCGGTGTCGTCCGGGCGGGCTATGCCGGCGAGGTGGGCCGGACCCACGCGGTGCGCGAGGGGGGTCACATCGACTCCGAGCTGGCCCAGCGCACCAGCGCCCTTTGGGAGCGCCTCCTCGACGCCTGCAGGGTCGGTGCCCCGCTGACCGGGCTGCTGACCGCCTACGACGATGCCGGGGTTCCGCCGCCGCCCATGCCGGTGGCCCGGGGGTTGGGCCTCGGTTTCGACCTTCCGCTCGTGACACACTCACTTCCCCTCACGGCCGGCGAGCAGCACATTGAGGCGGGCATGGTCTTCGCGTTGACCGGCTACGTCTGGAAGGAAGGTGTCGGTGCCCTGTACGTGCAGGAGCCGATGGTCACCACCGAATCGGGGCCCGTGTCCCTGTCGACAACGCCATTGCACGAACAGGGAGTCTGACGACGTGAGCGCCGCCGATGTCCCGCCCGCCGAGGTCGAGGCCTCCCGTCGGGTGTGGCTGGAGCGCTGGGATCCCGAGGCCGCCTCCGGGATGGCGGTGTACACCGCCGTCCTCCGGACCTATCAACTCCTGAACGACGAGGTCAACACGGTGATGCGGCGCCACGACCTCACGTTTGCCCGGCATCAGGTGTTGGCGTGGCTGGCCATGGACCCCGAATCCTCGCTGACCCTGAGTTGGATCAGCAAGACCCTGCGCATCCCGCCGGCCACCGTCACGAACATCATCGATCGACTCGAGGACGAAGGACTCGTGCGCCGCGTGCCCCATCCATCGGATGCCCGCACCACCCTGGCGGTGATCACGGCGCGGGGCGAGAAGGTCGCCGCCGAGGCGACACGAGACCTGAACGAGACCGTCTACGAATGCATCGGGCTGTCCGAGCCGAAGCGGAGGCGACTGGTCGATCTGCTCGCTGAGTTGCGCGCGAGCGGGAACGACTTCGATGTCGAGCAGTCCGACGAGGCCGTCCAGGAGGTCGGTTCCCGCCAGGCCAAGGAGCGCGGCAGCGACGGCCGGTTCGAGGTGGCCTGATCGTCCTTCGGGGCCGGTCTCCTGAACGGGAATGGTGAGACAGCCGCTCTCTACGGTGGGCCGTCTCTACCCTGGCCGCACGGGAGTGACCCGGGTCCAGCTAGTTTCCCGATGACCCCTTAGCCGCCCCCCGTTCGCGGGCCAACGGAGGAGAGACATCGTGGAGTCGAACGAGATGGCGACGGCATCGTCCTCGGACCTGCTGAACGGGGCCGGTCCCGACCCGAGGCGATGGGCCATTCTCGCCGTGGTCATCGTGGCGCAGCTGATGATCGTCCTCGATGCGTCGATCGTCACCATCGCCCTGCCGTCGGCGCAGCATGCCCTCGGCATCTCCACGGCCAACCGCCAGTGGGTCATCACGGCGTACACCCTGGCCTTCGGGGGCTTCCTGCTGCTGGGTGGCCGGATCGCCGACTTCTTCGGCCGGAAGCGGATGTTCGTCGTCGGGCTGTTGGGCTTCGCCGGTGCATCGGCTCTCGGTGGCCTGGCCGCCAACGAAGCGATGCTCTTCGCCGCTCGTGCCCTTCAGGGGGGGTTCGCCGCACTGATGGCACCCGCCGCCCTGTCCATCCTCACCATCACCTTCGAACACGACGCCAAGGAGCGGGCCAAGGCATTCGGCGCCTACGGTGCCGTCTCGGGCGCCGGAGGGGCAATCGGCGTCCTGCTCGGAGGCGTACTGACGCAGTACGCCTCGTGGCGGTGGTGCCTGCTCGTCAATGTGCCGATCGCCATCCTCGCCTCTGTCGGGGCATATCTCGTCGTGCACGAGAGTCGGGCCTCGGGTTCCACGCGCTACGACGTGCCCGGAGCGCTGCTCTCCACCCTGGGTCTGGTCAGCCTGGTCTACGGCTTCACCAAGGCCGAGAGCGACGGCTGGAGTGCCACGGTGACCATTGTGCTGCTGGTCGTCGCGGTGGTCCTCCTCGCCTCGTTCGTGTTCGTCGAGACGAAGACCAGCCATCCGCTGCTGCCGCTGCGGGTGGTCCGCGACCGGAACAGGGGCGGCGCCTTCCTGGCTTCCTTGCTCACGGGTGCCGGACTGTTCGCCATGTTCGTCTTCTTGAGCTACTACCTGCAGAGTGTGCTGCACTACTCGGCGCTCAAAGCCGGGCTCGCCTTCCTGCCCTTCGCCTTCGGCATCATTCTGGCCGCGGGCGCCTCGACGAGTCTCGTCCCGCGCCTCGGGCCGCGGATCCCGATGACGGCCGGCCTGGCCATCGCCGCCGGCGGCCTGGCCTGGCTGACGCAGATAGGGGTGCACAGTGATTTCTGGGTGCACGTGGCCCCACAAGAGATACTGATGAGCGTGGGCCTCGGCCTGGCGTTCCCGGCGTTCAGCAGCACCGCTCTCATACGGATCAGGGATCAGGACGCCGGCGTGGCGAGCGCGCTGGTCAACACCACGCAGCAGATCGGCGGTTCGCTCGGCACCGCGCTCCTCAACACTCTGGCGGCGACGGCCACCGCGAGCTACATCTTGGCCCATGGGGTGGCGGCATCCCAGGCCGGCGTCGTCCATGGCTTCGCCGTCGCCTTTGCGGTCGGTGCCGGGTTCCTGGCACTGGGAGCGGTCCTGAGTGCGGTGTTCATTTCCGCCGGTCCGACCGAGGTCTCGCCGGCGGAGGGTGCGGTCGTCGGCGCCGGAAGCTGACGACACATGACCACAGGGTCCGTGAGGCCGCCGAGCCCCGATCCGATGCCGGCGGTCGCCACGGCGGTCCGGCTTCCCTGGGATGCGGTGGTGGAAGATCCGGTGGCGGCGCTGGCTCGAGCGCGGTCGCTTCTCGGGGACACCTTTGTGGTGGACAGCGGGGACGACCGCTATCTCTTCGTCTTCTCACCCATGGGGGTCAGTGGTTTCTATGCGCTGCCGGAGGAGAAGGCCAGCAAGGGCATGGCCGACTGGCGGATGCTCCGACGCAAATTGCCTGACGAGGTCTTCGTCGGCCGCAGGGTTCTGCCCCACCAGCTCTTCGGGCGGGAGGACGTCGCCACCTATCTCCGCAACGTCGAACTGGCCGTGACGGCCGCCGCCGACGAGTTGGGCGAGGAGGGCGAGGTAGATCTCTTCTCGCTGAGCAGACGTCTGGGCCACCGGGTCGGGTTGGCCTCCTGGGGTGGTCCGGGCGCAGCGGAAGGAGAGCGCTTCGAGACGCTCGTCGGGGCGTTCGACCAGCTGGACGGTTCGGAGGCCTTCGTGCATCCCGATGCGATGGCCCACGTCGCCATGACCGGCAAGGCCGATGAGCGCAGGGCCCTGGCCGACATCGTGGCCCAGCTCGGAGTCGGGCTGCAGCATCGACACGATGGTGTCGACGAGCACACGCTGTTCAATCGCATCGTGCGCGCCTGGGCTGATGCCCCATCCGGCGAAGCGACGGCGGGCATCTGCCTCGACGTGACCCTCATTCACGTCGCGTCGATGTCCAACCTCTTCGCGGCGTTGGGGTGGCACCTGGTCGACCTGCTGGAACATCCGGACGAGGCCGAACAGGTGCGGCTCGGCGATGCCGGTCTGGCCGAGACCTGCGCCCTCGAGTCGACGCGTCTGGCGCAGCGCTCCATCATGGCCCGCTTCACCCTCGCCCCCGTCACCTTGGACCTCGAAACTGGTCCGATGGAGATCCCGTCGGGGATGACGATCGCCACGCTGCTCCCCTTGACCAACCGGAGTGCGGCGCCCGGGCTCCGGCGCTGGGAGCCCTCCCGGTGGAACCGCCGGCGGCTGCGCACCCCGAATGGATTGCCCGCGCCAGAGCTCGTCACCGTGTTCGGGCACGGCGGTCATTCGTGCCCGGCCCGTCCGTTCTCCCTGGCGGCCATGACGCTGACATCTCGACGCCTCCTGTCGCAGTTCCGCTGGGAGCCCTGCTGGCCCGAACACCCCGAGCCCGTCCGCGCGCAGATCGGTGGCGTGGCCCGCTCGGCCGGACCCTGTCGCGCCCGTTACTGGCGGCGCTGAGACCGGGCCGGCCCGCTCGAGGCGGGTTCCCGAATGTCGGCCACATCGCCGCGGTCGGGCTGCACGAGTGCTCTTTCGCCGAGCGGACGGACGGCCTGCGGACGGCGCGGCCGTAGGAATTGCTCGTGGCGAGGACCTGATCCACCCCCCGATGCGAGGTGCCGGTGCGAATGCCATGTGGCCGGGAAATGTGTCACTGTGTCGCCCAGCGCGGCCGTCGGTGGCTGCTCATTCCGCGGAGATCGAGAATGCGAAAGAGCTTTGTCCTCCCTGTCATCGGCTCACTCCTGCTGAGCGCTGTCACAGTTGTCGCCGGCACCGGGCCCGCCTCCGCCGCCTCGACCGCTCCGACGCAAGGAGTCACGGCCACCACCATCCGCGTCGGCATCCCCTACGTCGATCTGGCCGCGGTACGGCAGTTCGGGATCACCCTGGACCAGGGGAGTTTCCCGGACGCCTACAACGCCATCATCTCGAATCTGAACGCGCAGGGAGGCATCAACGGACGCCATCTGGTGCCGTACCTGGTGGCCGTGAATCCCGTGGGCACGGGCCCCGCTATCACCGCCTGCACACAGCTGTCCGAAGATGATTCCGTCTTCGTTGCCATAGCCCCGCAGCAGTCCGACTGTTTTCTGCAACAGCACCACGTGCCGACGATCTCGGGGATGTTCCAGGAAGTCGGATCCACGACGAGCACGCCGAACTTCACGCTGCTGCCACCCCCTGCGGCCTACGACCCGCTGCAGCTCTCCGTCCTGGCCCACCGTGGCGTCTTCAAGGGCAAGAAGGTGGGTCTCTTCGCCGGCACCGAGACCGATGGGGCCGAGCTGAAGGTCGTCCAGTCTTCGCTGGCGTCGCTCGGGGTGCACGTCACCCAGAGCGCAGTGGACGGCGCACCACAGGACGACGAGGTGGCCACCAACCAACAGGCCGCACTTATCGCCGAGCGATTCCAGCAGGCGGGGGTCGACGAGGTCATCGCCGTGGGTACGGGCGCCACCGTGTGGCCCGAGTCGCTGCAGGCGAACGAGTCCACCTATCTGCCGGCGTGGATCGCCACGGACGAGTCCGGGCTGGAGAGCGCGGTGCTGGGGTCCTCCATCAAGCCCACGTACCTCGAGAACGTCCTGACGACGAGTCCCGTTCCCTCCAACTACGCGCTCTGGCACACCCCCGCGGTCCAGGCGTGTGATCGCGTGGTGCGCAAGGCGTACCCGTCGCTCAAGATCACCCCACCGACGAATCCGCTGACTGGGTCGGACCAGACCTTCTACGCCGTGGAGTCAGCCTGCCTGAACATCGACCTGTTCGCCACGATCGCCAAGGCGGCGGGCAAGAACCTGACCTGGTCGACGTTCACCCATGCCGGCTACGCGCTCAAGAACGCCGCCATTCCCGGTTCGGGCGCACCGGTCTCCTTCGCTCCGGGTCGGCCCTACGCGCTCGGGCCCGTGTACCTCGTGACCTTCGACCGCGCCAAGAACGTCCTGCAGTTCGCGGACACCGCCGCCACGAAGGGGTAGGCGTCGGCCAGGGCCACCTGGGGGCTCCTCGCTCAACCCTCGGCCCGGAGCTCGCGCTTGAGGACCTTGCCCGAAGGGTTCCGGGGCAAGGCCTCGACGAACGTGATTTCTTTGGGGACCTTGAACCGTGCCAATTGTGTCCGGCAATGCGCAATGAGCGCTTCCGGCGTGGCGTCGGCCCCCGGGCGTCGTGCCACGAACGCCACGGGAACCTCTCCCCACCGATCGTCAGGACGGCCCACGACGGCTGCTTCGAGGACCGCATCATGTTCGTACAGCACGCGTTCGATTTCGGAGCTGGCGATGTTCTCGCCGCCCGAGACGATCATGTCCTTCAGTCGATCCACAATGTAGAGGTAGCCCTCTTCGTCGCGGACACCGATATCCCCCGTATGGAACCAGCCTCCGGTGAAGGCCGCCGCGGTGGCGTCCGGGTCTCGCCAGTACCCCTTGAAGACCTTGGGGCCGCGCATGACGATCTCCCCCTGTTGGCCGGCGGGGAGGGGTCTTCCTTCCTCGTCCCAAATATCGAGCTCGAGATAGAGGCAGGGCCGGCCCACCGAGCCCAGCTTCGTGAGGATGCTGGCACGGTCCAGGAAGGTGTCGCCCGAGACCGTCTCGGTCATGCCGTACGCGTCGGCGAACCAGGCCGAGGGGAAGACGCGCTGAATGCGCTGAATGAGCGGTATCGGCATCTTCTCGCCGCCGTTGATGACGACCCGGATGGACGAGAGATCCCGCTGCTCAATGTCGGGCAGGGACATGATGGCATTGACCATGGCGGGCGCCAGCCACACCGCGGTGACGCGGGAGCGTTCGATCTCGTCCACCACCGCGGACGCCACGAACGAGCGATGCACAATGGTCGTGGCACCGGCGGCAATGAGCGATGTGGTCGTGAGGTCGAGCGCGCCGACGTGGTACAGCGGACCACAGGCCAGGCCGAGGTCGGCATTCGTGAAACCGAATTCGATGATGTGCGCCAGATTCTTCCAAGCCAGATTGGCGTGTGTGAGCATGACGCCCTTGGGCCGACCGGTCGTCCCGGACGTGTACATCAACCGATGCACGTCATCGCCGGCCGCTGCCACCCGTGCCTCTGCACTCGCCTCGGCACGCAGGTCGCCGAGGAACACCCATCCGCGGTCGTCGACCGGCGACAGGCTGACACGCACGAGCGCGTTTTCGAGACCGAGGGTCGCCTCGTTGGCCAGCTGGAGCAGGGACGCATCGCAGACCAAGGCGCGCGCCCCGGAGTGCTCCAGGATGTAGCGCACCTCCGGGGCGGCGAGCCGCCAGTTGACCGGCATGGCGATGGCGCCGAGCAGGTTGGCCGCGAAAAGAGCCTCCAGGAATTCGGGACAGTTGTAGGAGAGGATCGCCACGACGTCGCCCGGGCCGACACCGTGATCGGCCAGTCCACCGGCGGTTGCCGCCGCACGGTCGTCCATCTCCCGATACGTCGTCACTTCTCCCTCGAAGAGCGTGAGCGCCTTGTCGGGAGCGCGTATGGCGTGGTGTGCGAGCACCGTGGCCCAGTTCACATTCCCCGAGACCATGGGGGCGGCGGTCACGCGAGCGTCCCGATGGCCAGCAGGAACATTCTGAAAACCAAGCACAGCACGACTATCGACTCCTTGCTGATCCGAGGGAAGCACGCAAACTCGTCGCGGTTGATGGCCCGCTAGTCTCGCGCCCAATGGCACGGGCGGAAGCGACCGGCGACTCTCGGCGGAAGGCGAACTGGGAGGCGCGCTACCAAGCGATCATCGACACCTCGGCGACCGTGTTCGCCCGGGGCGGCTACCACGCCACGGGCATCACCGAGCTCTGTGTGGCCAACGATCTCGGCAAGGGCGCGCTGTACCACTACATCGGCTCCAAGGAGGATCTGCTCGCCGCCATTCACGACAGGGTGATGGACGAGGTGATGCTCGGCGCGGATCGAGTGGCGCAGGCGGGAGGCTCGCCTTCGCGGCAGCTGGCCATGCTGGGCGAGGAACTTCTTGATGTCATCCATCGCTACCCGGACCACGTCTGGGTCTTCCTGCACGAATTCCCGGCGCTCACCGGCGAGAGGGCCGAGCAGTTCCGCCTGCGCCGTCGCGCCTACGAACAACGGGTTGAGGGGGTCCTGCAATCCGGCGTCGACACGGGCGAATTCCGTGCCGTGGAGCCCCGGCTGACCGCCATGGCGTGGCTCGGCATGCACAACTACACGTACCTCTGGCTGAAACCCGGGGGTGCGCTCTCGGCGCGAGACGTGGCCAAGCCTTTTGCCGACATCTTCATGCGGGGCATCACCGGCGCGCCGGCCGATCCGCCCGAGTAGCGCTTCTCACGGCGCCGAGTAGCCGCCGTCGACGACGAGCGCCGACCCGGTGGTCCAGCGGGCCGCATCGCCGGCCAGGTAGGAGTAGGCGCCGACGAGGTCGGCCGCCGTTCCGAGTCCGAGGGGGTGACGCCCGGCGACTGCGTCGAGGGCGTCCGGCGGAAGCCCGTCATGAATGGCGGAGCGGAAGGTGCCCGGGCACACGCAGTTGACGCGGATGCCGTCACGGGCGTATTCGACGGCCGCGACCTTCGCCAGCTGAATCACCGCCGCCTTGGTGGCGCAATAGGGAGCGGCGTGCGACCACGCGGTCAGACCGGAGACCGATGCGGTCAGGATGATGGAGCCCGCGTGCTGAGGACGCATGACGCCCACGGCGGCGCGTATGCCGTTCACGGCGCCGAGGACATTGACCCGGAAGGACCGCTCCCAGTCCTCGGTGCGCAGATTGTGGATCCGGCCGTTGGGGGAGAGGATCCCCGCGTTGGAGATCAGCACGTCGAGGCGGCCGAAGCGCTCGACCGCCCGTGTGACCACGGCCTCGACCTGGTCGTAGTCGCTGACGTCCGCCAGCATGGTCTCGACCGGGCCCTCCGTGGCGGCGAGGCCGGCGACGGTGGCGTCCAGCGACGCCGCGCTCACGTCGCTGAGCATCACGTCGGTGGCCGGCTCACCGGCGAGCTGCGCGGACACAGCGGCACCGAGTGCCCCGCCCGCGCCGATGATCGCCACGACCCGTCGCGTCGTCGTCATACCAACAAGTATCCGCCGTCGACGCTGAGCACGGTTCCGGTGATGAAGGCGGAGGCATCGGAGGCCAGGAACTGATAGGCCGCGGCAAGGTCGGTGGACGTGCCCCAACGCCGTTGCGCAGTGTGCCCCGTGATGGCGGCGGAGAGCTTGGGGTTGTGTATCCATTCGTCGGCCAGTGGGGACTCGAACCACCCCGGTGCCACGACGTTCACGGTGATGCCGGCGGGAGCCAGATCGAGTGCGAGGCCCTTGGCCACGCCGACCAGACCGGCCTTCGATGCGCTGTAGGCGGACAAGCCCTTGCGCGGCCGTTCGCCGAGGACCGATCCGGTGAAGATCAGCCGGCCACCCTCGCCCATGACGCGGGCTGCCGCACGCGCGCCCAGGAAGGAGCCGGTGAGGTTGACCTCTATGACCTGGCGCCAGGTCGAGGCGTCGGTCTCGCGGGGACCGGCCACGATGGGCGAAATCCCGGCGTTGCAGATCCAGGCGTCGACCCCACCCCATTCGGCCACGGTGGCATCGGCGACCGCTTCGTTGAAGTCCTCGTCGGTGACGTCCCCGCTCAGCACCAGGGAGGCCCCTGGGAGCACCTCCGCCACGGCTTTGAGGTCCCGTTCGGTGCGGGCGACCAGCGCCACGGAGGCGCCGGCCTGGGAGAACGCGTGGGACAGGAGGGCGCCGAGGCCGCGACTGGCGCCGGTGATGACCACCCGCTTGCCCGAGACCACTCCGGGACCCGGGAACGAGTCGGGTATGTCGATCTGCTCCATCGTCGTTTCCCTCATGTTGTACCGACCAGTACAGTACACGGTCGATGACCGTCGATCTTTCCGCTGCCTCCGCCTTTTCGACGGTCGACCTCGTCGAGATGCAGCGCCGGATGCTGCTGATCCGCGGCTTCGAGGAGCGCGTGGCGGCGCTCTACCGGGACGGCGAGGTCCCCGGTTTCGTCCACCTCTCGACCGGGCAGGAGGCGACCGCCGTCGGCGCCTGTTGGCCGCTGGGCGCGGCGGACGTCATCACCTCGACCCATCGGGGCCACGGCCATTGTCTGGCCAAGGGCCTGGAACCGGCCGGCATGTTCGCCGAGCTGATGGGCAAGGACCAGGGCACGAACCGCGGCCGTGGTGGCTCCATGCACATCGCCGACCCCAAGCTCGGGATTTTCGGGGCCAACGGCATTGTCGCCGCCGGCGTGCCGATTGCCGTGGGGGCGGCGACGGCCGCGCAGCTCCGGGCCGACGGCAGCGTGGCCGTGGCGTTCTTCGGCGACGGCGCGGTGGCGCAGGGAGCCTTCCACGAGGCCTTGAACCTCGCCGCCGTGTGGAAACTCCCCGTCGTCTTCTTCTGCGAGAACAACGGCTACGCCGAGTTCTCCCCGGCGTCCACGCAGCATGCGGTGTCACTCGAGCTTCGAGCGGCCGGCTACGGCGTCGGGTATGTGGCGGTGGACGGCAACGACGTGGTGGCGACTGCAGGGGTGATGGAGCGCGTCGTCGGCGGGGTGCGCGGCGGTGACGGTCCCTTCGTCGTTGAGGCCACGACCTACCGCTGGCACGGGCACTACGAGGGTGACCCTGAGCGCTACCGGTCGGCGGACGAGGTCGAGGAATGGCGCGCCCGTGATCCGCTCTTGGTGCACGAGGCCGTGTTGCGGCAGGCGGGCGTCAAGGACGACGAGCTCAAGTCTCTGGAGGCGTCGACCGCCCTGGTCCTCGACGGCGCGGTCGAGGCGGCACGCCGGCTGGCGGCACCTGCCACCGCGACGTTGGCCGACTTCGTCGTGCGCCCCCGGGTGGCGCGGGCGGAGCCGGCCCGACCGGCAGAGGATGCGCCCGTGTTCCGCACCATGGACGCCGTCCATTCGGCCCTCGCCGCCGAGCTCGCGGCGAACGAGAGTGTGTTTCTCGCCGGCGTCGATGTCGGCGCCGGGGGCAACGTGTTCGGGCTCACGCGTGGTCTGGCCGAGGAGTTTCCCGGGCGGGTGCGGGACACGCCCATCTCCGAGACCGCCATCATCGGGCTCGGGGTCGGGGCGGCCATGGCCGGTATGCGTCCCGTGGTCGAACTGATGTACCTCGACTTCATCGGCGTGTGCTTCGACCAGCTGCTCAACCAGGCGGCCAAGCTGCCCTTCATGACCGGTGGCGCGGCGGAGATGGCGCTCACCGTGCGCACCCAGTTCGGTGCGGGGCGCTCGTCGGGCAGCCAGCACTCGCAGAGCCTGGAGGCGCTGCTGGCGCACATTCCCGGATTGACCGTCGTCATGCCGTCCACCCCGGCAGACACCTACGGCCTGCTGCGCGCCTCCATTCAGGACCCCAACCCCGTGGTGTTCATTGAGAACCGCCAGCTGTACGGCATGAAGGGGCCCCAACCACCGCCCGACTACGTTCTACCGATCGGCAAGGCCGCCGTGGTGCGGCCCGGCAGCGACATCACGGTCGTCTCGGTGTCACGGATGGTGCACGAAGCGCTGGCTGCTGCGGCGGTGCTCGAAGCGGAGGGCATCTCCGTCGAGGTGATCGACCTGCGGACGGTGGCGCCCCTCGACATCGAGACGATCCTGGCCTCGGTGCACAAGACGAGCCGGCTGCTCATCGCCCACGAGGCGGTCGTGCCTTTCGGCATCGGCGCGGAAATCGCGGCGACCGTGGCCCGGGAGGGCTTTTGGGATCTCGATGCGCCCATTGAGCGCATCGGTGCCGCACCGACCCCGTCGCCCTATTCGCCCGACCTCGAGCGGGCCTGGCTGCCTGACCGCGAGGACATCACCGACGCCCTGCGCCGGCTGGCCGCGGTGTAGAGGGCTGCGTCGTCAGCAGCCCAACTGGCGGGCGATGACCAGGTGCTGAATCTCGTTCGTACCCTCGCCGATCTCGAGCACCTTGGCGTCGCAGTAGAACCGGGCTACCGGGGTCTCGAGCATGTAGCCCAGCCCACCGTGGATCTGGACCGCTTCGGACGCCGCCCAGGCCGCCACCCGGCTCGCCTTGAGCTTCGCCATGGCTGCTTCCTTCTGGAAGGGCTGGCCGGCGTCGCGCAGGGAGGCGGCGCGGTAGGTGAGCCAACGGCTCGCCTCCAGCTCGGTGGCGATGTCGGCCAGCTTGAACTGCACCGCCTGGAACTTCGAGATCGGCTGCCCGAACTGAGTGCGCTCGCGAGCGTAGGCGGTGGCGAGGTCGAGGACGGCCTGGGTCAGGCTGAGCGAGAGGGCCGCGATGGAGATCCGTCCCACCTCGAGCGTGCGCAGGAACTGGCCGAGCCCGAGGTTCGGATCACCCAGAAGGTGGTCGTCGGGCACCCACACGTCGTCGAGGTAGAGCTCGCGGGTATCGAGGCCGCGCCAGCCGATGCCGCGCATTTTGGGGCCCATGGTGAAGCCCGGTGTGTCCTTCTCGACGACCAGGCTGGCAAAGCCCTCACGGCCTTCGACGGCGTCGGTGCGCGCCAGGAGGGTGACGCCGAACGACATGTCCGTCCCAGCGTTCGAGATGAAGGTCTTGCGGCCGTTGATCAGCCACCCGCCGTCGCGCCGCTCGGCCCGGGTGCGGATACCGCGCGCGTCGGATCCGGCGTCCGGCTCGGTGAGCCCGAACGCACCCAGCACCTGTCCCTCGGCCAGAGGGCGCAGCCACCGTTCGCGCTGGTCATCGTTCCCGAACAAGAGGAGGGGGAGCGAGCCGATGGTGACGTGGGCCTGCCAGGCGGCGGCGACCGACTGATCGGCCTGGCCGATCTGCTCCATGGCGGCGACGAAACCGACGGTCGACATGCCGATCCCGCCCCACTGTTCGGGGACGAGCATGCCGAGCAGACCGAGTTCGCCCATTTCGCGCAGGAGGTCGGTCGGGCACCGGGCCTCCTCCCAGGCCAGTGGCGCCCGGGGGGCTATTTCGCCTTGGGCGAAGTCGCGACAGAGGCCGACAAGGTCGCGTTCTGTCTCGTTGAGCGAGAAGTCCATGGCTTTCGATCCCTCAGATCACCGCTCGGCCTGCAGGTGGGCCAGGAAGGACGTCGACCAGTCGGGCAGGTCGCGCGGGACGACGTACCCGTCCTCGCTGTTGATTTCGTCCCAGTGCTCGGCCACGTCCTCAATGGTCGGCGCCGCCGCGACGTAGCCCGGGGTCGACGCCAGGAAGATGCGCGAGAAACGGCCCGCACCGGCGGCGTACATCTCGCCGTTGACCGGGCAGGCCTCGTGGGCGAGGAAGGCCACCAGCGGCGCCACCTGGCCCGGCGCCATCGGCGACGAGGTGTCGTCCGCATCGGCGTCGGGCCCGGCCAGGCGCGTCATCGCCGCCGGTGCGATGAGATTGACCTTTATGCCGTGGGCCTCGCTCATGGTGGCGATGCTGCGCGTGAGGCCGATCACGCCGCCCTTGGCCGCGGCGTACGAGAGATTCTTGGGCAGGCCGAAGACCCCCGATGACGTCGTCATGACGATGCGCCCGTAGCCCTTCTCGACCATGGTGGGCCAGGCCGCCTTCGTGGTGTTGAACGACCCCAGGAGGTGGACAGCGAGGTGCTGCTGCAGGCTCTCGGCATCGACATCGGGCAGCCCGCCCCACCGCATGATGCCGGCGTTGTTGATCAGGATGTCGAGCCGCCCGAAGCGCTCGAGGGTCGCAGCGACCAGCGCCTCCGCCCCTTCGGCCGACGCGATGTCATGCTCGTCGGCCAACGCCGTGCCGCCCGCGCCCTCGATCTCGGCCGCGACACCTGACGCCACCTCGCGGTCGGCCCCGACACCCTTGATGGAGCCTCCGAGGTCGTTGACGACGACGGCAGCACCCCGCTCGGCCAAGAGATGCGCATAGGCGCGCCCGATGCCGCGGCCGGCGCCGGTGACGACAGCGACGCGTCCTTCGAATCCGTGTAGGTCCACCCTGGTCGACCGTCCTCCGCCGGTGCTGGCTGCGCGAGCGGTCTAGTTCGCCGACGGCACCGCGGCAAGCGGTGCGTGGAAGCCGAGGAGGTCGCCCAGCGTGCCGCCGACCATGGCGGCGCGCTCGTCGTCGGGCACGCCGGCGAACAGCTGGTCCATCAACTGCTTGCTGCCGCGGAACGTTCCCTCGGCGTGCGGGTAGTCGTTGCCCCACACGATCGACGACAGTCCCGTGATGTGCCGGCAGGCCACGGCGACGGGATCGTCCTGGAACGAGACGTGGAATTGGCGCTTCACGTACTCGCTCGGCATCAGCGGGTAGGGCCACTTTTCGTTCAGCCGGAAGAGCCGGGCGATCCCGCTCTGCTCGGCGGCGGGCACACTGTCGTCCCAGACGCCGAGCCACCAGTCGGGGTCCTGGCCGATGCCGGTGATCCAGCATTTGTCCATGCTGCCCACCAGTGAGGCCAACCAATGCGCGTTGAACTCGATGAGGGCGAAGTGGAGGTCGGGGTAGCGTTCGGCCACACCGCCACCGATGAGCTCGCAGATGAGCTGCTGGGGCACAATGGTGCTGTAGATCGCCTGCGTGACCATGCGCTTCGCCGCCGACTTCTCGGTCACCGGCTGGTTGACCTCGGCGGCATTTTGCATCACGACCTTGAGGGTGGTCGATGTGGGGTCGTTGACCTTGATCCCTCCCGTCTGTGTGTGGAAGAACACGTGCAGACCGCTGGCTTGGGCGGCGGCCCACACGGGGTCGAAGTCCCGGGAGTAGTACGGCTTGGGCGGCGTCGCCGGCAGGAGGATCGCTCGGAACCCCAGCGCGGCGGCCCGCTCGATCTCCACAACCGCGTCGTCGACGTCGGTCAGCGGAATGGGGGCGGTCGGCGCCAACCGGGAGAAGTACGGCCCGAACCGCTCGACCACGTAATCGTTGTAGACCCGGGCGTGGGCGATCGACAGCTCGTGGTCGTCGGAGTAGAGGCCGAACAGCGACAGGTTCGGGTGCATAACCCCGACGTCGACCCCGTCGGCGTTGAGATCCTCAATGATGATGTCGGGGTCGCCCTCGGGCATACGCCCGCCCGTCTGCCGGTACCGCGAGATCGTCCACCCCTCGAAGCCGGGCGTGTGCAGCCGGCGGAACTTGGTGGCACCGCCCTCCACGAGCGGCTCGATCTCGAAGTCGTCCTCCCAGACGCCGCGCTCCCGCAGGTTCTTGGGGAGGCGGGTGACGAAGAGGTCGGTGGGCTCCAGGATGTGCCCGTCAGCGGAGATGACAAGTTGGTTTGCCGTCATGGTTGTGCCCTTCCTGCGCGGGGACGCAAGATCGATGACCGAGCGCGCGCGTACGCGGTACTCTGACGGCCGATTCTAGACCAACCGGTCGGTACAGACAACGCCGCCGGCCGGCGTCACGCTGGGACGGCCAGAAGGAGATGAGGGCATGAGCAAGCGGTGGAAGCAGCGCCCGCCCGGCTCGACGTGGGGCGACTGGGGCGATGACGACGAGCTCGGCCGCATCAATCTGCTCACCCCGGAAAAGGTGCTCCAGGGTGTACGGGAGGTCGAGGCCGGCATCAGCTTCTGCCTGAGCCTGCCCCTCGACTATCCCGGCGGGACGGCCTTGAATCAGCGGCGCTACCCGCCGGTGATCTCGCCGACCGAAGACATGGACGGCAACGCCGACACCTTCTACAACATTGCCATGAGCTCCATGGACAAGTTCGGCGACCCCAAGTACGTGGACGTCTGGGCCGACGACGTGGTGACGCTCTCGCTGCAGTACTCGACGCAGTGGGACTCGTTGGCCCACGTCGGTGCCGAATTCGATGCCGACGGTGACGGCGTGGAGGAAGCGGTGTACTACAACGGCTACCGCGCCGGCGAGGACCTGGTCGGTCCGAAGCCCGACGCGGCGGGCGACGGCGGCCGCCACCGCTGTTTCGCCCATCACCTCGGCCTGGAGCACATGGCGGCCGCCGGCGTGCAGGGACGGGGCGTCCTCGTCGACCTGGCCCATCACCTCGGCCACGACTGGCGCGGCGTCGACCGCAAGACCCTGGAGGAGATCATGGCGGCGGACAATGTCGTCGTCGAGCCGGGCGACATGCTGTTGCTCCACACCGGGTTCGCCACCGAAATCCTGCAGTGGAACCGCAATCCCGATCCGGTGAAGATCCACACGCTGTGCTCGTACCTCGACGCCCGCGACGAGTCGCTGCTCGAATGGATCGCCGACTCGCAGATCTCGGCGCTGGTGGCGGACAACTACGCCGTGGAAGGCATGGTCGGGAAGGACCGCGACGAGAGCCGGCACTCCTTCCTTCCCATCCACAACCTCTGCCTCTTCAAGCTCGGTGTCCCGCTCGGTGAGATGTGGTACCTGCACGAGCTGGCAGCCTGGCTGCGTGAGCACAACCGGAGCCGGTTCCTGCTGACGGCGCCCCCGTTACGTCTCCCCGGCGTTGTGGGCTCGCCCCTCACACCGGTGGCGACGGTCTGACCGGCACGCCCCCCAGAGGGGGTCAGGCCTCCGGGCCGGACGGCTCGTCGGACTTCGAGAGAGTAAATGCCGCATAGTCGGTTTCCCTGACTCGGGCGATGTCCGCCAGGAGCTTCGGCCGGCCGGCTGAGTTCAAGAGGTACTTGCGGGGCTTTCCCGGGATGTTCGTCCCGAAGTAGTAACTGCTCTCCCCGAAGGCGGGTGCTTTGGTCGCCCAGCGGTCCACCATGGCGGTCCACTTCTCCTCCGCGGCGGCGTCGACCTCAATGACGTCGCAGCCGGACGCCCGCAGGTGCACCAGGGTCTCGGTGACGAACTCCACCTGGTCGCCGTTGTAGCGGGGATTGTTGCCGGCGGCAGCGTGGGGCCCGCCGGGGAAGAAGAAGTTGGGGAAGCCGGTGGTCTGAATCCCGAGGAACGTCTTCGGCCCATCGGCCCAGTGATCCACGAGCGCAAGGCCGCCCCGCCCCCGGATGCCCATGCGCGCCAACGCGCCGGTGCCGAAGTCGAAGCCGGTGGCCCACACGATCATGTCGAAGTCCCGGTGTCCGTCGGTGGTCTCGATGCCCGCGGCGGTCACCCGGACCATGGGCGTCGCCTGCAGATCGACCAACTCCACATTGGCCTTGTTGTACGTCTCGAAGTAGGCGGTGACGAAGGGTGGGCGCTTCTCGCCGAACCGGTGATCCCGGGGGATCAGCTTGTCGGCCGTGTCGGGATCATCGACGATGCCCCTGATTTTGTCAGCCAGGAAGTCGCACCACGCCGCGTTGGCCTCGCCGTCGAACATCACGTCGTTGTAGTTGCTGGTGAGCTTCGAGAAGCCGGGGCTCCTCCACATCTTCTCGAAGAACGCAGTCCGCTCTTCCTCGGGGTCGTCGAAGGCGGCACGGTCGTGCGGGACGTGGAGGAATCCGCTCGGTGAGGTGTTGAGCGTGGCGCGGATCGTTTCGAAATCCTTGCGCAGCTGCGCCTGCTCCTCGTGCGTGATGGGGGCGTTGTTGAGCGGCGTGCACCAGTTGGGGGAGCGCTGCAGGACCGTGAGAGAGGCCGCCGCCTCGGCGATGACCGGAATGACCTGCACCCCGCTCGATCCGGTGCCGACGACGGCGACCCGTTTGCCGGTGAAGTCGACGGGTACGGCCGGCCACAGTCCCGTGTGGTACGACTCCCCTCCGAATTCCTCCCGGCCGGGCACGTCGGGGAAGTACGGGATGGAGAGGACACCCGTGGCGGCGACGAAGTGGTGTGCCCGCACGACGGTGCCGCGGAAGTCGGTCACCGTCCACAGCCCGGTCCGCTCGTCGAACTCGGCCGAGGTGACGCGGGTGTCGAAACGCATGTGACGCCGGAGGTCGAACCGGTCCACCACGTGGTTCAGGTACCGCTCAATCTCGGGCTGTTCGGCGAAGTGCTCCTGCCACTCCCAATCCTCGAACAGCTCTCGTGAGAAGAGGTAGGCGTACGTGTAGCTCTCCGAGTCGAAGCGCGCCCCCGGGTAGCGGTTCCAGTACCAGGTGCCGCCGACACCATGGCCCGCCTCGAGCAGTTGGACGGAGAACCCCGCCTCGCGTGCGAGGTAGAGCTGATAGATACCTGTGATGCCCCCGCCGACAACGAGCACGTCGACGTCGGCCGAGGGCCTGCTCGTTGTCTTTTCGGATGCGGCGTGGGGGGATGTCATGAGCCTCCGCGGCACTGAGCCGGTCACCGGCGCGTCCGGCCGACGGGTGGGCACGGTGTGCACCCGGGCCCACCGTGCGGATTGTACCGACCGGTTAGTATACGTTGTCGATTGTGCCCGTCCCGGGCACGAGGAGGCCCGGCAGATGGCAGTCCCGATGACGGTGGAACTGGGAGCCGGGGTCGGTGCGCGGGCAGGCGCCGCCCTCCGTGGGTGCCGCACCCCGTGACCGAGGCCGGCACACCCGGACCTGGGCGCGTGGCGGTCGTGACCGGTGGGGCATCGGGCATCGGCCTGGCCGTCAGCGAGCGGCTGGTGGCGGACGGCATGGCCGTCGCCGTGTTCGACCGTGACGGCGAGGCGGCGCGGGATGCTGCCGGCAACATCGCGGCGGTCGGAGGGAGCGCGTTGGGACTGACCGTCGACGTGACCGACCGGGAGCAGATCGATGCCGGCATGGTGCTGGTCCGGGAGCAGTTCGGTCCGGTCACCGTCCTGGTCAACAACGCCGGGATCCATGCCGTCGATCCCTTTCTGAAGATCACACCCGAGAAGTGGGAACGCCTCCTCACCGTGAATCTCACCGGGACGTTCAACTGCTGCCAGGCAGTGGTGCCGGGCATGATCGACGAGGGCTGGGGCCGCATTGTGAACATTTCGTCGTCCAGTGCCCACAGCGGGCAGCAGTACATGACGCACTACGTCGCCGCCAAGGCGGGAGTCATCGGCTTCACCAAGTCACTCGCTCTCGAGCTCGGGCCGAAGGGGATCACTGTGAACACCATCCCTCCGGGATTCATCGACACCCCGATGCTGCGCCGCCAGGAGAGCAAGGGCCTCCTCGGCGAGGGCGTCGAGCACCACGAGGCGTTGACGCCCGTGCGGCGGATCGGTCGCCCGGAGGACGTGGCGGCCATGTGCTCATTCCTCGTGCGCGACGAGGCGAGCTACATCACGGGCCAGGTCTTGGGGGTCAACGGTGGCCGCAACACCTGACCCACCGCGGCTGACGCCGCTGCCGCCGAGGGAGTGGTCCAAGGCGGCCGGCGAGGCATTGGCACCGCTGCTGCCACCGACCGGGCGGCCCAAGGGTGGGAACGGCCCGAAGGGTCTCAATGCACTGGGCGTGCTGGCCCGGCATCCGCAGCTGGCCCTGGGCTACAACACCTTCAGCGGTCAGATCATGTACGGGTCGAAGCTGTCGGCGCGTCACCGCGAGTTGCTGGTCCTACGGGTCGCCGCCGTCCGGGGGGCCGAATACGAGTGGCGGCAACACGTGGCCAGCGCGGGCGACAACGGTGTCGACGCCGACGAGGTGGCGCGGGTCGCCGCCGGGCCGGACGCTCCCGGGTGGTCCGACCTGGAGTGTGCGATCCTTCGCGCCGTGGACGAGCTCCTGGACGACGCGCTGATCGGTGACGAGACATGGTCGACGCTCGCCGGTGCGCTCGACGAGCAGGAGTTGATGGAGGTCGTCTTCACCGTGGGCGCCTACGACACCTTGGCCATGGCGCTGCGGACGTTCGGTGTGCCCCTGGACGACGACCTGGAGCCGCAATGACGATCCCCTTCCGCGTCGAGGTCCCCGACCGCATCCCCAAGGAGCGCTACTACGACCCCGACTTTTACGCCTTGGAGGCCGAGCAGCTGTGGCCCCGGGTGTGGCAGATGGCCTGCCGGCTCGAGGAGATTCCCGGAGTGGGCGACTTCGCCGAGTACGAGATCCTGGACCAGTCCGTCATCGTGGTGCGCACGGCGGACGACGAGGTGGCGGCCTATCAGAACGCCTGCCGCCACCGCGGCGTCAAGGTCGTGCAAGGCCGGGGCACCCTCAAGTCGGGCTTCACCTGCCCCTTCCACGGGTGGTGCTATGGCCTCGACGGCAAGAACACCTTCGTGTCGCGGGCCAAGTCCTTTTCCGAGCACAACCTCGAGAGCGCCGACATCGACCTGGTCCCGGTGCGCTGCGAGCTCTGGGGCGCCTGTGCGTGGATCAACCTCGACCCGGGTGCTCCGCCGCTGCGCAGCTGCATTGAGCCCTTCGCCAGCATCCTCGATGCCTGGAAGGTCGAGGCCATGCGCGCCGAGTGGTGGGAGTCCTTCAGGCTCCCTGTCAACTGGAAACTGGCCCAAGAGGCCTTCTTGGAGCAGTACCACGTGATCGAGACCCACCCCGAGCTGGTCATCCCCAAGCGCTTCGCCCCCAAGGACCCGGCTGCCTTCGACCCCGCGACCTTCGTCGAGGCCGAGCTGCACTACCTCCACGTGATGAGTGAGGGCATGGGGGGCATGGTCCACGCCAACGACGTGGCCGTGGCCGAAGCGCAGCGTGGCCGAGAGCTCTCGAACGATCCCACCGAGGCCATGGCCCGGTGGCACGCCAACCTCAACGAGGCCGTGGTGGCCTGGCACACCGAACGCGGTGCGGTTATCCCCGACCTCAACGAGCTGGCGGCCCAGGGCATCGGCGAGACGATGTACTACTGCTTTCCCCACTACTTCGTGCTCCCCATGTATTCGAGCGCCTCGTCCTATCGCTTCCGTCCCCTGGGGCCCGAAGAGACCCTCATGGAGATCTGGTCGCTCACCCGCTACCCGGCGGGCCAGGAGCCCGGGCCCCCCACCACACCCGAGCCGCGGGCCCATGACGACGAGCGGATCCCTCCCATCCCCACCCAGGACTTCTCCAACCTGCCCCGCCAGCAAAAGGGCCTGCACAACGCCGGCTTCGAGTACATGCGGCTCTCCGAGGGCATTGAGGGCGGCATCGCCAACTTCGAGCGCACCCTCGACGGCTTCTTGGCCGGTCGCCCCTACGACCAGCTCGCCGCCGCCCTGCGGGCCGTCAACGTGAACCCCCTGGAGCAGCCCGTGGTGGATCTGGGGTTGTGAGGTTCGTGGGGATGGAGTCATGAGCACGACATTCGCCGAGGTGTCCGAGGGCGTGCGGGCTGCGCTCGCCCGGTACACACAGGCGCTCGACGACGGCCGGACCGAGGACGTCGTCGCCACGTTCTGTGCCGACGGTGTCTGCGAAATTCCGGGAATGGGCACCCACGCCGGGCACGATGCCCTGCGTCAGGCCTACACGAAGTGGGCGCCACGGCGTCCCCAGCGCCATCTCGTCCTCAACACCGTCATCGCCACCTGGACCGACGACGAGGCCACTGCCGTGAGCGACGTGGTCTTCATTCTCATGGGTGAGGCGGGGTGGAACATTCAGCTCGTGGGTCGCTACAACGACGTGCTCCACCGTGACGGGGCCTCGTGGCGCTTCCATCACCGAGCAGCCACATTCGAGACCGAGCCGCCCCCACGCAAGGAGACAGCATGACCGACGCCCTCGACTACGACGCCCTGGACTTCTTCCGCGGCACCGAGACCGTGGCCGATCCCTATCCGTACTTCGACTGGCTGCGCGAGCAGTGTCCCGTGCGCCGCGAGCCGGCACACGGCGTCTACATGGTGACGGGGTACGAGGAGGCCTTCACCGTCTATACGGATCCCGACACGTTCTCGTCCTGCAACTCGGTCACCGGTCCGTTCCCCGGCTTCCCCGTCCCGCTCGAGGGGCAGGAGGACGTCAGCGGCCTCATTGCACAGCACCGGGGTGAGCTGCCGTTCAGCGACCAGATCATCACCATGGACCCACCGGAGCACCACGATCACCGGCACCTGCTGATGCGCCAGTTGACGCCGAAGCGGCTCAAGGAGAACGAGGACTTCGTTTGGCGGCTGGCCGACCGTCAGATCGACGAGCTCATGGGAGGCGCCGAGGCCGAGCTCATGACGGGGTACGCCAACCCCTTCGCCATGTTCGTCATCGCCGACCTGCTCGGTGTCCCGGAGTCGGACCACGAGGAATTCCGCACGGCGCTGTCCCGCCAGAACGGGGGCGGGGGAGTCGGCAGCACGAGCTCCGAAATGCCGCAGAACCCTCTGGAGTGGCTCTATGACCGGTTCAGCCGCTACATCGAAGACCGCCGCCGCGAGCCGCGCGACGACGTCCTGACGGCTCTCGCCACCACGAGGTTCCCGAACGGCGAGCTGCCTGAGGTCATCGACGTGGTGCGCGTCGCCACCAACGTCTTCGCGGCCGGTCAAGAGACCACCGTCCGCCTGCTGGGGACCGCCCTGCAGCTGATCGGAGACCACCCGGACCTGCAGCAACTCCTCCGGGAGCGGCGCGACCTCATCCCGAATTTCGTCGAGGAGACGCTCCGCATGGAGGCCCCGGTGAAGGGTGACTTCCGCTTGGCCCGCTGTCCGGCCACTGTCGGCGGGGTCGACATTCCGGCCGGCGTCACGCTGATGGTCCTGAACGGAGCCGCCAACCGCGATCCACGCCGGTTCTCGGACCCGAACGAGTTCCATATTGAGCGGGAGAATGCGCGCGAGCACCTTGCCTTCGGACGCGGGGTGCACAGCTGTCCCGGTGGACCGCTCGCCCGGCTCGAGACCCGCGTGAGCATTGAGCGACTCCTCGACCGCACGGCGAACATCGGCATTTCCGAGGAACACCACGGGCCCCCCGGCGCCCGCCGCTACCACTACATGCCGACCTACATCCTCCGGGGCCTGACCCGCCTGCACCTGGAGCTCACGCCCGCCGAGGCCGCACGGTGAGACCCGGAGAGCGCCGGAACACCAGACAGGGGAGCGCAACATGATTTTCAATGTGGTCAAGCAGCCGGTGCGCGCCAAGTACGCCGACGAGTTCCCCTCGTTGATAGCGGACTACATCGCCGCCTCACGGGCCGAGCCGGGCAACCTCTTCTTCGACTGGTGTCGCAGCGCCGACGACCCCACTCTCTGGTACCTCATTGAGGGATTCCAGGATGCCGAGGCGGGAGAGGCGCACGTCGCCTCGGAGCACTTCAAAGCGGCCATGTCTGAAATGCCACGCCTTCTCGCGGCGGCCCCCGAAATCATTCATGTCGAGACGCCCGGAGAAGGCTGGGGCCGCGTGAGCGAGGGTTCCTGAACCGAAGCAGCCCGAGCTACTCGTCGAGCAGATCGGGCTGCACCGACACGATCCAGTCGTAGAGCGGCTGAAAGGCGCGCCATCCGGCCATGTACGGCCCGACCTGGCCGGCTGTCTTCTTCGCCTGGTCGGGATCGATGCACACGGGAGTCCCGGCCGCCTCCGCCAGCAACTGGGCCTGGCACGTGCGCTCCATGGTGATGAACCACCACGCCGCCTCGTCAACGGAGGTCTGACCGACGGTCAGCAGACCATGATTCGACAGAATGACGGCCTTGTTCCCGCCGAGGGCATGGGCGAGCCGCTTCCCTTCCTCGAGATCGAGCACGACACCGGTGTAGTCGTCGAAGAGCGAATGGTCGCCGTAGAACGCGCAGGCATCCTGTGTCAGTGGAAGGAGCAACCTCCGCAGCGACGACCAGGACTTGCCGTGCACCGAGTGCGCGTGCGCGGCCGCCACGACATCCGGTCGGGCGGCGTGCACCTGCGAGTGGATGGCGAAGGCTGCCAGGTTCACCGGCCAGTTGCCGTCGACCACCTCACCTCGGTCGTTGACCAGGATGAGGTCCTTCACGCGAATCATCTTGAAGTTCATGCCGAACGGATTGACCCAGAAGTGGTCGAGGAGCTCGGGGTCGCGGGCGGTGATGTGACCGGCAATGCCCTCGTCGAACCCGAAATGCCCGAAGAGGCGAAAGGCGGCGGCGAGGCGCTGTTTGCGGTGCCGGCGCTCGTCCTCGGGGTTGTCGAATGCGGGGAACGTCGCCGGGAGTCGGTCGGAGGGCACGCCATCATCCTAAAGGGGGGTCACTCCCGAGACAACGAGCGGGGGCTGCGGCGGGCGATCCTCAGGCCGGACGGAAGTACGGCAGCGTGATGTTGTCGGAGGCCGGATGGAATTCCACCACCAGGCGGAGACCCTCGTGCAGCGCCTCGGGCTCGCAACCGATGACTGCGCTCAGCATGAAGAAGCCCTCGTCCAGGCGGACCACGGCAGGTGCGTACGGCACGTGGAAGGAGGGATCAGGCGGCCGCCACACCACGGTCCAGCTGTAGAGGGATCCTGTGCCTGCGCTCGGCTCCCACACCGGGGACGTCGCCTGGCACCGGGCGCAGACCGTGAAGGCACCGAGGCCGCGGTGCGAGCACACGGCGCAACGCTGCGAGAGCAATTGGTGGCGGCGGCAGCCTTCCCAATAGGGCCGACTGTGCAGGCTGGGGTGCGGCGCCGGGATGCCCCCAGGCTGGGGCAGCAGGAGGCTCACGGACGGTCCCGACCCAGGAGCAGGACGTCGCAGAAGAGGGCACCTGCACCGCCGTTCGAGCACAGGGCGACCTCCGCCCCCTTGACCTGGTTGGAGGCGCACGTGCCCCGCAGCTGTTCGGTGGCGCGGATGACCCGCTGCAATTGCTGTGCGTTGATCCCGGGGTGGCTGAAGGACATGGTCCCCCCGTCCGTGGTCACGGGGAGGATGCCGTCCGGCCCGATGTTGCCGTCGGCCACGAACGGTCCTCCTTCGCCGGGCCCGCAGAAGCCGAATGCCTCGAGCTGCCTGATGATCTCGAACGAGAACGGGTCGTAGAGCTCGGCCACGTCGACATCGGTTGGTGCGATCCCGGCCATGGCGAAGGCGATCCCGGCCGCCCGGGCGCCGACCAGCCCCGCCGGGAAGGAGTCGGGGCGGGGCTGGAAGTCCCAGACCGGCGCCGCCACGTAGGCCGGTCCGAACGAGTCGCTGGCGCCGCCGAGGATGAAGACGGGTAGGGCGCGCGCGCCGGCGCGTTCCGCCCTGGTCACGACGATGGCGCAGCCACCCTCGGACGTCGTGGCGCAGTCGAGGAGATGGAACGGATCGGCGATCATGCGTGAGGCGAGAATGTCGTCGGGGGAGAAGGGACCCCGTCCGGCGTAGACGGCAGCGGGGTTGGCGTGACCGTTGTTCCGGATCACGGCCGCCACGGCCGCCATCTGTTCGGGGGTCGTGCCGTACATCAGCATGTGGCGTCGCGCCATGAGGGCGAACTCGGCCGCGGTGAAGAGCCCGTAGCCGACGACGAGCTCGTTGGCCGGACGTGTCCACGGCGCCGTCGAGGAGCGATCGGTGTGCATGCCGGCACCGCCGGCCGCGACCAGGACAACGTTGCACTGCCCGGTGGTGATCAGCGCCGCGGCATCGAGCAGGGCGGGGATGCCCAGCGAGCTGGGTCGCCTGGTGCAGGGCCCGAGGCCCAGTTCGAGGGCGATCTGGGCGCAGTCGGTCCCCACCACTCCATCGACCTCGTGGGGTGCGACCCCGGCGTCGGCCAGGGCCCCGAGGGCGCCAACCAGGGCGATGGACGTCGAATCGTGGTCCGGCAGGACTCTGGCCTGCTCCGTGTTGCAGACACCGGCGATGGCGACCCCGCTGAAGGGATGGGGGGAGTGTGCCGTCACGGATCGACTGTCTCCTCGCGTGGGGGGAGCGGCCCGGGGCTGCGCCGTGGGGAATCACCGTGCACGGCACACACTCTCGCGCCCGGACGGAGGGTCGAGGGTGAGCGCCTGACCATTCTGCGTGGCGCCTCCCGCACTAGCCTGCGCAGCCGTACGGGCGGTGCCATTGGGGTCGTGGCGGCTCTGGGGGGTGGGGAGATCGTGGGACGCGGACTGCCGGACGGCGCGTCAGGCATGCATCGTCGTGTTCGCTCCGTGGTCGTGGCGTGCACGGTGCTGGCCCTTTCGCTTGCCTCGGGAGCGCTGTCCGGTGCCGCGGCCGCAGCGGTCGCTGCCGCGGCGCCCAGCCCACATATCGCCTGGTCGCCCTGCCCGAAGGTGTCGGGTTATCTCTGTGGGACGCTGCAGGTGCCGCTGGACTACGGCCATCCATCCCGGGGCTCGGTGCCGTTGGCGGTCATGGAGCATGTCGTGCCGCAGAGCAAGGGTGTCATCGTCTTCAACCCGGGCGGGCCCGGGGAGAGTGGTGTCCTGATTCTGCCGATCATGGCGTCGCTGCTGCCGGAGGCCGTGCAGCAGCAGTTCACCGTGGTGAGCTTCGACGAGCGGGGAACCGGTTCGAGCGAGCCGCTGCTCTGTGGACCGTCAGCGGCCGCGGCGAGCAGCGCCATCGCGGGGACAGCGGCCGCGAGCCGCACCTTCGGCGGACTGGAGCGCTCCTGTCATGGCAAGTACCCGGCCCTGTTCCCGACTGTGAACACGACGACGTCTGCCCGCGACATGGATCAACTCCGCGCCGCGCTCGGCGTGAAGAAGATCGACTTCTACGGCACGTCCTACGGGACGGCACTGGGATCGGTCTACGCCCAGTTGTTCCCGCACCGCGTGGACGCCATCGTCCTCGACGGCGCCGTGGACGCCAATCTGAGCCTCGTCTCCGATGCCAAGGCCGACGCCCCTGCCATTGAGACCGCGTTGACCCATGGGCTCGAAAGCTGCACCACCATGCCGGGCTGTCCCCTCGGAGCCGATCCGGTCGGCTTCTACAAGAACCTGCAACAACAGCTGAGCAGCGCGCCGCTGGCCGCTCCGGGTGGGGGCGATACGGTGCCGGTGACGGTGGGCGATCTGTACACGGCCACGTTGCTCTACCTCTCCGCTCCGAACTTCACGCCCGGCTATTTCCCGGCCCTGGCCGCAGCTGCAGCCGGCAACGGCGCCCCGTTGCGGTCGGTGGCGCTCGCTTTGGAGGACGACCTGAACGGCGAGTCGCTCGTCGGGCCACTCTGGACGATCACATGCAGTGATGCAGTGGCCCATCCCGATGCGCAGACGACGGCGAATCTGGCCCGTACGTTGGCGGCGCGGTATCCGCTCGGGGGAGCAGAGGCGGTCGCCAACTACCTCATTGCCTGCCCGGGGTGGGGGAATTCGAACGAGCCCATCGCGCACCTCTCACCTCATGGGGCGCCCACCCCACTGGTCATCGGCAACGTCTATGACCCCAACACCCCGTATGTCGTGGCACCGCAGCTGGCCGCCGTGACGGGCGGGCGGCTGGTCACCTACGTGGGGTACGGGCACACCTGGTTGCTCAACGGATCGGCCAACAGCTGCATGCAGAACGTCGTGACGTCGTACATCGTCGACGGGGTCCTGCCGGCCAAGGGAACGCGGTGCAACGCCTCCCCATGATGCTCAGATGTACATGCCCCCGTTGACGCCGATCAGCTGCCCCGTGATGTAGCTGGCCTCGTCCGAGCACAAGAACGCGCACGTGGCGGCGATGTCGTCCGGCGTCCCGGCCCGCCCGGTCGGAACCATCTTCCCCATGACGTCGACGCTGGGCACGTTGCCGACGCCCGCCGCATTTCGTGCCATGGGTGTATCGACGATGGTCGGGGGGATGGTGTTGACCGTGATGCCCTGCCCGGCGAACTCCCGGGCAAAGGCCTTCGTGAGCCCGATCACGCCACCCTTCGACGCCACGTAGTGCGCCATGTTCGGCGCCCCCGATTGCGCGCTCGACGAGGAGATGGTGACGATGCGACCCCACTGCGCCGCCGTCATGTCCGGCACGGCCAGCTGCATGCAGGTGAAGGTGCCGGTCAGGTTGACCGCCAGGAGGCGATCCCACTTCTCGGGGGTGATGTCGGCCACGGCATCGAACGACTCAATGCCTGCGCTGGTCACCAGAATGGTGATCGGCCCGAGTTCCCGGCGTACTTCGGAGAACACCCGTTCGAGCTCTCCACGGTCCGCAACATCGACTTCCCAGGAGATGGCCTTCGATCCTTGGCTCGAGAGCGCTTCGGCGGCGGTGGCCGCCCCCGTACCGTCACGGTCGAGCAGCGCGACGGCGATGCCGTCGGCCGCCAACCTGTTGGCGACGCCGAGGCCGATGCCCGAGGCCGCCCCGGTCACCACTGCCACGCGCCCGCTCATTGCACCACCTCCGCCGGCGTGAACTCAATGTGCAGCTCGTGCAGCCCGCGGAGAATCCACGTGGGCTCGTAGTCGAAGTGGCGGTCCGACGGCGGCCCGTGATGTTCCTCGGACAGTCGGATGTCGCGCATGCGGTCGAGGATGCGCGCAATGCTCACGCGTCCCTCGACGCGGGCCAGGGGGCCACCCGGGCAGGCATGCACCCCGCGCCCGAAGGCCAGATGGACCTTTGCGTTGGGCCGGTCGAGACGAAACTCGGCGGGCGATTCGAAGAGCCGGGGGTCGCGGTTGGCCGCACCGTTGAGCAGCATGACCGGGGTCCCGGCGGCGATGTCGACGCCGGCGACCGTGGTCGAGCGCCGCGCCAAGCGGAAGTCCGACTTCACCGGGCTCTCTATGCGCAACGACTCTTCGATGAAGTCGGGGATCCGTTCCGGGTGCGCCCGCAGCTCGTCCTGGAGCTCGGGGTACTCGCAGAGGTACTTCAAGCCGACGGCGAGCAGGCGGGCCGTTGTCTCCTGGCCGGCGGCGAACAGGAACGTCGCCGTCCGCACCACGGCGCTCACCTCGGGCGTGGTCCCGTCGGGGTAGGTGCCCAGGGCCAAACGCGTCAGCGCATCGTCGCGGGGCTCGCGGCGACGGTCCTCGATGTACGTGGCGAACCAGGCGTCGAGCCCCTCGAGCGCGTTCAGGCCGATGTCCCCGTCGCCTCCGACCTCACCCGGCGCGGAACTCAAGCCGAAGAATTCCCGGAAGCGCTGGTGGTCGACTTCGGGCACGCCGAGGACGTCGGCGACGGCCAGCATGGCGAAGGGCTGGGTGTACGCGCTGATGAACTCACAGCGACCGTCCCCGATGAACTCGTCGATCTGCTGGTCGGCCGCCCGCCACATGAACTCCTCGTTCTCCTTGAGTCGCTTCGGCGTGAGCAGGCGCATGACCAGGGCGCGCTCCTGGGTGTGCATGGGCGGGTCCATCGTCACCATGTGCTCGTTCATGGGCAGCTGGTCCCGGTGGCTGTCGATGATCGCTCCGACGTCGTCGCCCTCGAGCGGCACGGGAAAGGCCGCGAAGGGGCCGATCACCGAATTGCAGGAGGAGAAGGTGTCGGTGTCGAGGTAGATCTCCATCGCCTCCTCGTAACCCGAGACGGCGACGACACCGAGGTTGTCGGTGGGGAGCACGGGGCACTGCGACCGCAGGTGGTCGAAGTAGGGGTAGGGATCCTCCACCAGTGACTCGTCGCTGAAGAAGTCGATCGTCTCCCAGTCGCTCAACGTGGTCTCCCTTCGCCTGGCGGCCCGAAAGGGCCGTGGGTGGCTGCGCTGTGCATTCGCTCAGCAGGTTTTGGCGAATGCTTAGCATCGGCTCCCGCATGTGACAAGTTGTCGGGATGACGACGGCGCCCCAGCCGAGACGGATCGGCGCAGCCGACTCCAAGACCAGGGTCCAGCTGCTCGATGCGGCCGAGCAGCTGTTGCTCGACGAAGGGTATGCCGCGGTCACCTCACGACGGGTGGGAGCGAAGGCCGGCCTCAAGCCCCAGCTCGTGCACTACTACTTCCGCACCATGGACGACCTCTTCCTTGAGGTCTTCCGGCGTCGCGCCGACGGGAACCTCGCGCACTTCGAGCGCACCGTCGCCGCCGACAACTCCCTACGGACGTTGTGGCGCCTCAATGCCGATCCCCGTGGTGCCGCCTTCATGGCCGAGTTCGTCGCACTGGCGAACCATCGCAAGTCCATCCGGACCGAGATTGCCCGTTACGCCGAGCGTTCTCGGGCCGCCCAGCTCAGCGCACTGACCGCCGCGCTGCACGCGGATGGGATCGGTCCGGACGAGGTTCCCCCGATCGTGGCGCTCCTCTTGATGACCGGGCTCTCTCAGGTGCTCGCTCTCGAGCGGGGCCTTGGCGTCACTGCGGGCCACGACGCCACCACTCGCTTCGTCCAGAGCGTTATTGACCGGCTTGAGCCATGACGAGGCGCGGCTGGGTGGCGGCAAGGGCACCTGCCCGCAGCGCGCGAATCGTCTGGCGGTAGGAGCTCGCCAGGCTGTCCTCCCTGTAGCTGAGGCCGTTGTCGGCACAGAAGGTCCTGACAATGCTCTGGGCCCGCGACAGGTTGGGTCGCGGCATGCTCGGGAACAGGTGGTGCTCAATCTGGAAGTTGAGTCCTCCGAGCAACACGTTGGTGAACCAGCCTCCCGCCACGTTCCGCGAGCTGATGACCTGACGCCGGACGAAGCTCATTCCCTGCGCGGGGTCGATGATGGGCATGCCCTTGTGGTTCGGGGCGAAGCTGCACCCGAGGTAGACGGAGAAGACCGCTTGTTGGATCAGGATGAAGGCCACCGCTTTCAGCGGTGAGAGGAACCAGAACACGACGGTGAGGTACAGGGCGGCGTGCAGGGCGAGGAGCGCGCCTTCGAGGGCGGCGTCCCTGTTGTGCTCACGGATCAACCTCTGAATGCCCAACACGTAAATGCCCGTACTGCGCAGCACCATCAGCGGAAAGAACAACGGTGCTTGCCATTTCGTCATGAACCGGGAAGGCCAACTCGCTGTTTTGACCGGCCCGTCGGCGGAAGGCTGCACGACGACGCCGCCGACGTCGGGGTCGCGGCCGATTTCGTTGGGATGGGCGTGATGCGCGCTGTGCTTGGGGACCCACCAGCCGAAGCTCATCCCGATCAGGACATTGCCCACCGTCAACCCGAGGAGTCGGTTCGCCCGCCTGGAGCGAAAGACCTCGTGATGGCCGGCGTCGTGCCCGACGAAGCCGAGTTGTGTGAAGGCCAGCCCGAGGAAGGCAGCGATGCCCAGCACCCACCACGAACTCCCGATGAGCACCACGCCGGCGAACCCCGCCCCGAACGCCGCCACGGTCAGAGGAATCATGATGGCGTAGTAGCCGAAGCGGCGGTCGAGCAGGCCGGCCTCGCGGACCTGCTTGGCGAGGACACCAAAATCCGCTGACGTGGCTTCGATGGTGGCCGTTGTCACAGTTCCGTTCCCACATTCGTTCTCGAGCGTTACCGGGGACCGGGGCAACACTGGGTGTCCACGCTTTTCAGGTGTCTCCCTCACTCTAGACCCCTGCCCAAGCATCTGTTGGGGCGGCACATCACCACCAAGGGCCGTGACGGGGAAAAGGCCCTACGTCGTCGAGGTTGCCGGGCCGAACTCCCTGATGACGGTCTCTCCGAAGGCCGCCAAGGTGTCGGGCTCGGCGAAGTCGCAGAACCAGGCATACACCCGTTCGACCCCCCGCTCCTGGAGCGAGCCGAAGTAGTCGACGAGCTCGGGCGCGGTCCCGACGGTCGGTGTCCGTCCGAACCGGCGGCGCGTCACGGCTTCGATCTCGTCACGGGAGGCCGACGGTGGGACGAAGGCCACCTGGGCCTGCAGCGAACAGCGGGCCTTGCCCGCGTGCGGCCGCATCTCGTCCAGCTTGTCGACGATGTGGGTGTGCAGGTTCCACCAATCGGCGTGCTCGGCCACCAGGCGCATGGTTCCCTTCCCCGCACCCCCGATGACGATCGGAATGTGGCCGACAGGTCCGGGGACCTGTTGTGCGCCGCGCAGGCTGAAGTGCTCGCCTTCGTAGTCGAGTGCCTCGCCGGACCAGAGCGCCTTGATGATCTCGAGTGACTCGCGCAAACGGCTCAGCCGGACCTTTGGCTCCAGTGACCCGATGCCGAAGGTGTCGAGCTCGGCAGGGACCGAGCCCCAGCCGATGCCCAGCTCGTACCGTCCTCCCGACGCCTGGTCGATGGAGACCGCTTCGCGGGCCAGGACGGCCGGATGCCGGAAGGAGTCACACAGGACGAGGGATCCGACCCGCAGCCGTTCGGTCCGGCCGGCGAGCCAGGTGTTGGTGATCATGGCCTCGAACATGGGCTGGCTCTCCGCCAGCGGGGGTGTCAGGTGATCCATGCCGGCGATGCCGCCGAACCCCGCCGCCTCCGCCGCCCGGGCGCGATCGACGAGCTGGTCCATCGTCAGCCGCATCTGCGGCAGAAAGAGCCAGAACTCGAGTGGGCTCGTCACGGGCAACTCCTCGTCAGCATTGGTCGGGGCAGCGTGAGCGGGCGGGCGACACGCCCCGATGACACGCGGCCCTGAGGATATCTATGGTTCTCCTACCGGCAACAACCGGTCGGGCCCGGCGCGTGGTTGGCCGCGCCCGGTGGTCCGACGAGGAGGAAGATGAAGGCAGTCCGCAGTGTGGAGGGGGGAGTGGCGCTCGTCGATCTCGACGAGCCGCCCGGTGTCGGGGAGCTGCTCGACATGCGGGCCACGAGTATCTGCGGCTCCGACCTGAGCTACATCCGGTTCGGGAGCCGGGCCATCCTTGGTCACGAGCTGGCCGGCGTGCGCCAGGACGGCACGGCGGCCGTCGTCGAGGCCATTTACGGCTGTATGGAGTGTCTGCAATGTCTGCGTGGTGCGTACAACTTGTGCCCGACCCACGGGCAGCGTGCACTTGGCATCAGCGCCGACGGCGGCATGGCCGAGCAGTTCCGTGCGCCGTCGGCCCGGTTGGTCCCCCTCCCGACGGGGTTGGACGTCCGTGACGCGTCCATTGTGGAGCCGGCGGCTGTCTCCTGGCATGCGCTCCGGCTCGCCGGAACCGGTCCGGGCACCCGGGTCGCGGTCGTCGGCGCCGGCGCGCTCGGGTTGCTCGCTGTGGCCGGTGCCCGCCGACTCGGCGCCGAGGCGGTGGCGCTCGAAGCCCGCCATCAGTATCAGAAGGAGGCCGGCGAGCGCCTCGGGGCGCGGATCGATGCCGACGGCGTGTTCGATGTCGTCATTGAGGCGGCCGGAACGCAAGCGAGCTTGGCCAAGTGTGGCGAGCTCGTCGCTCCGGGCGGGACGATCGTTGTCCTCGGCGTCCATTTCGGCCCCGTCCAGCTGGACTGGATGCCGCTGTTCCACAAGGAGGCCCGGGTGATCCCGTCGCTCGGCTACTGCGCCCATGACAGTGGCCGCGAGATGGAGGACGCCGCGGCCATGCTGGCCGATGATCCCGACATCGTCCGCACGGTGATCACCCACCGCTTTCCGATTGAGGACGCCGCCGAGGCTTTCCGGGTGGCGTCGGAACGGGCGGGTGGCGCGGTCCGAGTGGTGATCGAGCCGTCATGAAGGCTGCCGACCAATTCCACGTCGGCATCGTCGTCGATGACCTCGACGCCGCCCTGACTGATTTCGCCGCCCTCTTCGGGCACGAGTGGTGCCCGAAACTCTCCGTCAGCACGCCGGTCGTGCTCCCTGACGGCGAGGCCACGCTCGACCTCGTCTTCACCTACTCGAAGACCGAGCCGCGGGTGGAGGTGATCCAGAGCATGCCGGGAACGCTGTGGGTGCCGGCAGAGGATTCGGGTATCCACCATCTCGGCTACTGGTCCGACGACGTCGCCGCTGATGCGGCACGCCTGACAGCCCGCGGCTACGCCGCCGAGGCCACCGGCGTCCGTCCCGATGGCACGGCCGTCTGGGCCTATCACCGGAGTGCGAGCGGCCCGCGGATTGAGATCGTCAGTCGGGATATTGCCCCGGGACTCGAGCAGTACTGGGCGTCCGGCCCGGCCTAGGGATCCGGGAGCTCACCCTGCAGGCCGATGCTGTTCAGCACGCCGGCCAGACACAGATACCCCCCGACCAAGAAGAGCAGCTCGAACAGTGCAGCGGGATCGAACTCGGATGCGAGGGCGGCCCACGTGGTGTCGCCGACCACGTGGTCGTCGATCATCTCGTCGACCGCGGTCAACAAGGTCCGTTCCAGCGGGGTCCATACCGGGGCGGCCGGCCCCTCCGTCATGGCGTCGATCTGCGCCGTCGTTACGCCGGCGTCGGCACCCATGCGGCTGTGCTGGGCCCACTCGTACCCCGAGCGCGTCCGCCAGGCCACCCGCAGAATCAGGAGCTCGCGGTGCCGGGGGCTCAGCTTGGCGTCCTCGCCGGCCAGCATGTCGGTAAAGGGGAGCCACGATGCACTGAGCGGGAGATGGTGGGCGAACATCTCGAGCACGACCGGCATGGGCGGCGCATCCGGCGCCCCCGACAGGTAGATCTCGGGCCGGCGCAGGAACTGCAGCAACGTGGTGCGGGTCTCCTCGTCCCACTCGGCGAACGGGACGGGTTCGAGCCGAGGCTCCTCCGGGGACGTCATCGGTCGAACGGTGCCTTCACGGCTTGTCGCACCTGAGGTCCTGCCGCGCCCAGCCACGTCGAGATGGCCACGTCCGCTTCCGCCAATTCGCCCTCGGTCACGTAGAGCCCGCGCGTCGGGAGGGTCGCCCCGAGCTCCACCAGCACGGGCCGGAGGTGGACCTCGACGGCGAGGGCGTGGTGTGCGCTGCCGCCGGTCATCACCGGGACGACGGTCACGCCCTCCAGGTCAGTGGTGCTGAACCAGTCGAGAAAGGACTTCAGCAGGCCCGTGTAACTGGCCTTGTAGGTGGGCGAGGCCACCACGACGAGCGAGCAGGCGCAGATGCCGTCGTGGGCCTCCTTGACGCGGGGCGAGGACCAGTCGAACAGGTCCGGCCCGAACTCGGCCAGGTCCACCGTCAGCCTGTCCGCGCCGTCCAGTCCCGCTGCGTCGGCGGCGGCGCTGGCCACCCCTTCGGCCAGCGCGAGGGTGCGCGACCGCTCCTTGGGGTTTCCGACGACGAGGCCGACGGCGGGGGCGGTGGGCATCAGCCCAGGGTAGCGATGACCTGCGGCAGGTCGACGATGCTGCGGATGCCGGGCGCCGCCGCGCAGACGAAGGGAATGGCGTTCACGGGCCGGTGCGCCGTGAGGCCCGGCGACGTGGCCGCCCACTCGTCGGGTGGCACCGGGAAGCGGATGTCGACGTCGAGGGGCGTGTCACCCTCGACCAGCACGTGCCAGCCCGTCTCGCGCAGGTCCCATGCCGGCTCGACGTCTGTCGTCAGGTACCAGTTGGCGCTGAACGTCACGAGTGGGCGCCCGTCGCGCAGGCCGCGGACCTGCATCCGTTGGGCGGCGATGGTGCCCGCCGTCACCCGGCCCGCCGCGATCTCCACGTCCTGGCGGGCCGTCGCCACCTGCCCCGTGGCCTCCACCGCGTCGAGCGGGAGGGACAGGGCGTCGGCCAGGACCTCGAGCGTGCCGGCGAAGGACGCGCCGCCGTGGGCTTCGACACCACTCGGGTCGAAGGTGGCGGGGTCGCGCCCGAAGCCCATGAGGTCGAAGATCAGCTCGGGCGAGTTGCGCGAGGACATGTCGGCGAACTCCTCAATGAGCAGATGGTCCAGCCTGCGCTGCAGCGAGGTGAGGACGAGCGGCAGCGCCTCGGTGATGAAGCCGGGGCTCGAGCCCGTGCTGTGCAGCGAGGAGCCCCCACGTGCACACGCGTCCTCAATGCGCCGGCGTGTCTCGGGGTCGAGGCGGGCCGGGTTGTGGAATTCGCTGCGTGTCGAGACCACGTTCACGCCGGCCTCGAGCAACTGGCACAGCACGTCGACGTCCACCCGGTCCGCCATGTAGAGGACGCAGTCCGGGCGCAGGGCGAGGATCTCCCCGACGTCACGCGTGGCCAGCACACCCGTGGGCGCCACACCGCACAGTTCTCCGGCATCGCGTCCGGCCTTGTCCTCCGAGTAGACGTACAAGCCCACCAGGTCGAGCTTCGGGTGCCCGATGACGGCGCGCAACGCGTGCGAGCCGATGTTCCCCGTCGCCCACTGCACCACCGTGTAACGATCCGCGTCCGTCACGGCAGGAGGACCGGCAGCTTCTCCCAGCCCCGCACCGTCGAGGTCCGTGCCTGTACGGCGTTGGCCGTGTCGACCTCCCACTCCGGAAAACGCTTCAGCACCTCCTCGAGCGCCACGCGGGCCTCCAGGCGGGCCAGGTGCGCCCCGAGGCAGAAGTGCAGGCCGTAGCCGAAGCTCAGGTGACGCTGCGCCTTGCGGTGGATGTCGAAACGGTCCGGGTCGTCGAAGACGCGCTCGTCGCGGTTGGCCGAGGCGTTGAGGAGCACCATCACACTGCCGGCCGGGACGGTCTGGCCGTGGTGCTCCACGTCCTTGGTCACGTAGCGCGACTGAACGGGGGATGGCGGCTCGTAGCGCAGGCACTCCTCAATGGCGGCCGGAATCAACGAGGGATCCGCCGCCATTTCCGCCCGCTGCTCGGGGTGCTCGGCCAGCAGCTTGCCGGCCCAACCGATCAGCCGGGTCGTGGTCTCGTTGCCCGCGCCCGAGAGCAGGCCGATGTAGCCCAGGATCTCGTCGCGGGTCAGGGTGCGCACCGTCCCGTCCACGTCGGTGAACTCCGCGTTGAGCAGCTCGGTCATGAGGTCGTCGGAGGGGTGCTCGACCCGCCAGTCGATGTAGGCCCCGTAATCCGAGTCGATCCCGCTCGCCTGGCCGAAGTCGACCTCGGGCATCACACCCTCTTCCAGCCGGAGGCCCTCGTCGATGCTGTTGCGGATCGCCTGCTGGTCCTCCTCGGGGATCCCGAGGAGCATGCCGATGGTGCGCATGGGGATCTCGGTGCCGAGGTCGAGGATGAAGTCGAAACCGCTCTGCCCGACCAGCGGGTCCAAGGTGCGCGCCGCGTAGTCCCGCACCTGTGGCTCAATGGCCGCCATCCGCCGGGGGGTGAAGACCCGGCTCATGATGCCCCGATGGAGGTCGTGGTCGGGAGGGTCCTCGAAGATGAACAAGCCGGGGGGCATCTCCATCTCGGCCTTAATGATCTCGAGCACGGAGCCCTTGGCCGAGCTGTACGTCTGCCATTCGACCGAGGCGCGTTCCACGTCCTCGTACCGGCTGATGGCGTAGAAGTCGTACTTCTCGTTGTAATAGAGCGGGGCCTCGTCGCGCAGGCGTTTCCAGACCGGGTAGGGGTCGGCGTCAATGTCGAAGTCGTAGGGGTCGTAGTACGGCGCGGGCGCGGTGCTGACCATGTCGTCTCCCTCCTTCGCCGTGCGTGGCGAGCCGGCGAACGACCACTCTTTCTGCGGTCGTCTTTGGAAAGTATCATTATTGTATGGAAAGAGGACCATTCTCTGCATCTCCCTGGTCCTCCATCCCCGCCATGGTCGACGGTGCGTCCACGCAATTCGCGGACCTGGTGGCCGTCCGGGACGGGTCGACGACGCTCACGTATGCCGAGCTCGCGGGGGCGGCCCGGGACTTCGGCGCCGCGCTCGTCGCGCAAGGGTTCGAGCCGGGCGATCGGGTGGCCATCTGGTGTGGCAACTGCGCCGAATGGACGGTGGCGGCCCTCGGCCTGTTCGCCGCCGGCGCGGTCCTGGTACCGGTCAACACGCGCTTCAAAGGTGCCGAGGCAGCCGTTGTCCTCTCGCGCAGCGGTGCCCGCGCCCTGATTACCGTGACCGACTTCCTCGGGACGGACTACGTCGCCATGCTCGACGCAACGGATACCCCTCTGCCGGCACTCCAGTCGATCGTCGTGGCCAAGGGGAAGGCCAGCGGTTCCGCACTGGCGTGGCAGGACTTCCTGGCGGAGGCGACTCCGGCCGCACGAGCCGAGGTCGCACGACGCAGCGCGGCACTCGGGCCGAACGATCCTTCCGACATCCTCTTCACCTCGGGGACGACCGGCGTGCCGAAAGGCGTCGTGATGACGCACGGCCGTACCCTCATTGTGGCCACGGACTGGGTGGCCATGACCGGCCTCCACGCCGGTGACGTCTACCTGCAGGTGAATCCGTACTTCCACATGTTCGGCCTCAAGGCCGGCATTCTGGCCAGCGTGGCCAGCGGCGCCACCATGTTGCCCGAGCCCGTGTTCGACGTGGATCGGGTCCTGGCGCGCGTCGCCGCCGAGCACGTCACGGTCCTCCCCGGACCACCGACGCTCTACCAATCGATCCTCGACCATCCGCAGCGTGCGCAGCACGACCTCTCGTCGTTGCGCGTGGCGGTGACCGGCTCGGCCGACATCCCCGTGGAGCTCATTCGCCGGGTCGACCAGGAGCTGCCGTTCTCGTACATCGTCACCGGCTACGGACTCACCGAGGGTGGTACCGCCTGCGCCACGTCGACGGATGACGACGCCGAGGCCGTCGCCACCACCGTGGGCCGGCCGCGGCCGGGCTTCGAGCTTCGCCTGGTCGACCACGACGGGAACGACGTGGGCCCCGGGCAGTCCGGCGAGGTGCTGCTCCGCGGCGGCAGCATCATGGCGGGCTACCTCGACGACCCCGAGGAGACGGCCAAGGTGCTCTCGGTGGACGGTTGGCTGCGCACCGGGGACCTGGGGGAGCTGGACGAGGCGGGCCGGCTCCGGATCGTCGGTCGGGTCAAGGACATGTTCATCGTCGGCGGGTTCAACGCCTACCCCGCCGAGATCGAGAACGCGTTGTTGCGGCATCCCGCCGTGCAGCAGGCGGCAGTGATCGGCATCCCCGACCAACGTCTCGGTGAGGTGGGTATGGCGTTCGTCGTCGTGTCCGGGGACACGTCGGGCGACGACATCATCGAATGGAGTCGGCGCGAAATGGCCAACTACAAGGTCCCCCGAGTCGTCGAGATCGTGGAGGCCCTGCCGCTCAACGCCACCGGCAAGGTCCTCAAGGACGTGCTCCGGGACCAGGCCGCCGCGGGCAGCGCGGCCGCGGCCGGTGACGCCCGATGACGGTGGACGAGACGACCGGACTGACCGCCCTCACGGGGCTGCGCGTGATCGAGATGGGAGTGTGGGTCGCCGCCCCCTCGGCCGGCGCGCTTCTGGCCGACTGGGGCGCTGATGTCATAAAGGTCGAGCCGGCGACCGGCGACCCCATGCGCAGTGCCTTCGGCTCTTTGGGGATCGGGAAGGACTTCCCCAACCCGGCCTTCGCGCAGGACAACCGGGGGAAGCGCAGCATCGTCCTCGACGTGCGCCAACCGGAGGCGAAGGAGCAGCTCGAGGAGCTGCTGGCAACGGCGGACGTCTTCCTCACCAACCTGCGTCCCGACGCGCTCGACGGCCTCGGCCTGGAGCCGGCGGCCACCGTGGCCCGCCACCCCCGCCTCGTCTACTGCAGCGTGAGTGGGTACGGCCTGCGCGGGGAGGACCGCAACCGGCCGGCCTACGACATCGGGGCCTTCTGGGCCCGCTCCGGCCTCTCGGTCCAACTGGCCAACAGTGAAGGTGTGCCGCTCAACGCGCGGGGCGGCATCGGCGACCACATCAGCGGGTTGGCCGCCCTGGCCGGTCTCCTGGCCGCGGTGCTCGAGCAGCGCCAGACCGGGCGGGGCCGCGTCGTCGAGGTCTCGCTGCTGCGCACCGGGACCTACGTGCTCGGGTGGGACCTCAGCCTGCAGGAGACCGTGGGCAAGGTGGCGAAGGCCGAGGCGCGTGACTCCAACCAGACGCCGTTGATGAATTCGTACCGGACCAAGGACGGCCGCTGGTTCTTCTTCACCGGTCTGGAGGCGGACCGCCACATTGACGCCGTGCTCCGCGCCCTCGGCCGACCGGAGTTGCGCGCCGACCCCCGCTTCGCCGACGCCGGGGCGCTGCGCAAGAACCGCACCGAAGTGATCGCGGTCCTCGACCATATTGTGGGCGAGCGGACGCTCCATGAGTGGGCCGAACGCCTCGACGCCGAAGGTGTGTGGTGGGCACCGGCCCAAGGGCCGGCCGATGTGCTCGAAGACCGGCAACTCGCCGCCAACGACGGATTCCTGACGCTTCCCGCCGACCCCGACGGGAAGGTCCGACGGTCGATCAACGGCCCGGTGAGCTTTTCCGATCTGCCCGTCGGCCGGGCGGCGCCGGCGCCGTTGCTGGGCGAGCACACCGACGAGGTGCTGGCCGAACTGGCAGCGCGCCGGGGGGCCGGCGGGGAGCCGGCTTAGTCCTGGGCGCGGGCCCGGGCCAGCAGTCCCCGGGCGATCACAATGCGCTGAATCTCGTTGGTCCCCTCACCGATGATCATCAACGGCGCGTCGCGGTAGAAGCGCTCGACAGGGAATTCGGTCGTGTAGCCGACCCCGCCGAGAATGCGCATGGCCTCGGTGCTGAGCTCCAGCGCGGTCTCGCTGGCGAACAGCTTGGCCATGCCTGCCTCGACGTCGCAGCGCAATCCCTGGGCCCGGCGCTCGGCGGCGTTGCGCGTGAGCAGTCTGGCGGCCTCCAGGCGCGTCGCCATGTCGGCCAGCTTGAGCTGTATCGCCTGATGCTCGCCGATGATCTTGCCCATGGTCTCGCGCTGCAGGCTGTAGGTGAGCGCGGCGTCGAAGGCGGCCCGGGCCACGCCGACGGCCCGTGCCGCAATGTTGATCCGCCCCACTTCGAGCACGCCCAGAATCTGGGGCAGGCCGCGCCCGAGCTCACCGATGACGTTGGCGGCGGGGATGCGATGGTCGGTGTACGACATTTCGACCGTCTCGACGCCGCGGTAGCCCAGCTTGCCCATGTGCTTGCTCACCGCGATGCCCTCGAAGCGCGGCCCGGGCTCCTTCTCGACGATGAAGGCGGTGATGCCCTCCTCGGCCCGGGCGGCCAGCGCCACAATGGAGGCGCGCTCGCCGTTGGTGACCCAGGCCTTGCTGCCGTTGAGGACGTACTCGTCGCCGTCGCGCTGCGCTCTGCACGAAATGTTGCGGGTGTCGCTCCCGGCGTCGGGTTCCGAGAGGGAGAGCGCACCGCGGCGCTCCCCCGAGGCCATGGCGGGGAGCCAGCGTTGCTTCTGTTCCTCCGTGCCGTGCGTCATGATCAACGTGGCCGCCATGGTGTGCGTGTTCACAATGCCGGTCAGGCTCATCCAGCCGTAGGCCAGCTCCTCAATGATCCCGATATACGTCAGCAGGTCGAGGCCGAGGCCGCCGTACTCCTCGGGGATGGTGACGCCGAAGAGCCCGAGCTCGCGCATCTGCCCGACGATCTTGTCGGGGTAGGTGTCCGAACGCTCGAGGTCGGAGGCCACGGGAATGACCTCACGCGCCACGAAACGGTGGATGGTCTCAATGATGTCGGAGCGGACATCATCGTCAGTCGCTCCCGGATAAGGGCTGCTCATGGCACCGATAACCATACACTTCGTTGGTGTTGACGCTGAATCTCAATTCGGAGAAGAATGTTTCCCCATGGCAACGAGCCTCATGCATCGCAGGCTCGAGTCGGCGGCGGCGCGGTTTCCCGATCATGCGGCGCTGCTGGCGGGCGACGACCGCTGGACGTACGGCGAGCTGGACCGCGCCGCCAACGCGCTGGCGCAGCACCTCAGCGGCCGCGGCATAGGGCGCGGCGACCGCGTGGCGGTGATGACGTCGAACCGCCCCGAGTTCGTGGCGACGGTCCATGCCGTCAGCAAGGTGGGGGCTGCACCCGTGATGCTCAACTCGTCGTGGAAGTCCCTCGAGGTCACCACGGCGCTCGGCCTCACCGGGCCCCGCTTCGCCGTGGCCGACGGGGCTGGTGCCGGCCTGCTGGCCGAGCACCTGGGCCCGGACGCCGTCCTGGACCTCGACGATCCCGTGGCGGCGGCCGTCATCGACCGCACCTCCAGTGCGCCGCCGCCGTCGGTCGAGCTGTCGTCGAGCGACGATGCCGCCTTCGTCTTCAGTTCCGGCACGACGGACCGCCCCAAGGCGGTGCGGCACACACACGGGTCGCTCGACCTCGGCACCGAGCACTGGGTCGATGCGCTGGGGCTGACCGAGAACGACCGCTTCCAGGTGGCGACGCCACCGTCGCACATCCTCGGGCTCTTGAACCTGCTCGCCGCGGCGGCGGCGGGTGCGACCGTCCGGCTGCACCGCCGCTTCGACCTGGACCAGGAGCTCCGCTCCATTCAGGAGGACCGCATGACACTGGAGATGGCGGTCGCCCCGATCGCGCTGGCCATGGCCAACCATCCTGCTCTGGAGTCCTACGACCTCTCGTCACTGCGCTACATCATGTGGGGCGCCACGCCGATCACGCCCAGTGTGGCGGAGCGGGTGTCGGCGCGCACCGGGGCCCGCTGGCTCCCCGCCTACGGGACGAGCGAGGTGCCGGTGATCGCCGCCAATCCGGTCGGTGATCCGGACAGGTGGCGCCTCGATTCCGCCGGACTCCCGGTGGGCGGTGTCTCGCTGCGCGTCGTCGACCTCGACACCGGCGAGGTCCTGCCGTCCGGTGGCGTCGGCGAGGTCCAGGTCAAGAGCGCCTCGGCCATGGCCGGCTATCTCCCCGACGAGGCCACGGCGGCGGCCTTCGAAGACGGCTGGTACCGGACCGGTGACGTCGGCTGGCTGGAGCCCGAGGGCTGGGTCCACCTCACCGACCGCTGCAAGGAGATGATCAAGGTGAGCGGCTTCCAGGTCGCGCCGGCCGAGATCGAGGCCGTGCTGCACGGCCACCCCGCCGTCGTTGACTGCGCCGTGTTCGGCGTGCCCGACCAGCGCGCCGGGGAAGTCCCGGTGGCGGCGGTGCAGCTGGCGCCGGGGTCCGACGTCACCGCCGACGACCTCGAGGGCCTCGTGGCGGACACGCTGGCCACCTACAAGCGCATCCGTTCCGTGGTCGTGGTCGACGCCATCCCGCGTACCCCGTCGGGCAAGGTGCTGCGCCGCACGCTGCGAGACGAGTGGGCGCCTGCGTCTGCTGCTCGGGCCGACTGATGGACGTCCGGCTCTCGCCCGAGCAGGTCGCGCTGCGCCATGCGGCCACGCAGGTGGTCGACCGCCTGGGCGTGCACGGCGTCGCCGCCCTCGACGACCACGAGCGCGCCGCCAAGCTCGATGCCGCCGTTGCCGCCACCGGCTGGCGCGAGCTGCGGACGGCGACGGACGACGGGACACCATGGGCATCGGCGGTCGAGGTCGCCCTCGTCGCGGAGGAGCTCGGCCGCAGTCTCGCCGACGCCTCTTTTCTCGGGGCGACACTGGCCGCGGAGTTGCGACGCCGTTCCGGTGCGCCCACCGCCGGCGGATCCGAGACGGTGGTGCTGCGCGCCGACCTCGCCGAGCTGGCCACTGACGAAGGCGGCCATGTGCCGGCGGGAGCCCTCGCTCTCGATGCAGTCAACGCCGAGACGGGGCTGCTGCTCGTCGGTGGCGCCGCGGGCTGGGTCATCGGCACGGTCGGGCTGCAGCCGCCGGCCGGCACAGCCGCGGCCGGTGGTGTCGACCTGACTCGGTCCGTCGCGGCCGTCGGCGGGGCGCGGACCGTCACCGCCGTCGACGGGCAGACCCGACCGCTGGGTGGCGACGACCTGGCGGCCTGGCACAGCCTGGGCCTGGCGGTGACGAGCGCGGACCTCGTCGGTGTCATGCGCGGCGCGCTGACCCTGACGACCGAGTACGCGCGTCAGCGCCGGCAGTACGGCAGCGCCATCGGCTCGTTCCAGGCGGTGCAGCACCTCCTGGCCGACGCCTTCGTGGCCATGGAGGGCGCGCGCAGCATCGCCCTCCATGCCGCGTGGGCCGTCGACGCCCTGCCGGCCTCCGACGCACTCGCCGCCGCATCGGCCGCCAAGGCCTACTGCGACCGGGCGGCCCGTGCCGTGTGCGAGACGGCCATTCAGGTGCACGGCGGCATCGGCAATACCTGGGAGTGCCTGGCCCACGTCTTCCTGCGCCGCGCCCTGCTGTCGGGCGACGTGCTGGGCGGCATCGGGCCCAACCTGGCCCGGGTGCTCGAATCCCGCGGCATCGGAGGTGACCGTGGACTTCGCTGATTCGCCCGAGGAGCGGGAGTTCCGCCTGCGGCTGCGGAGCTGGCTCGGCCAGAACAACCCGGGACTCCCGCCCTCCTCGACGGCCGACGAATACTGGGCCGGGCAGGCCGCCTGGCACCAGACGCTCTACGCCGCCGGTTTCTTCGGGCTGTCCTGGCCGACCGAGGTCGGCGGGCACGGCCTGCCCAGCGTCTACGAGGTCATCCTCGACGAGGAGTTGACCGCCGCCGGCACGCCGCCGCGGCCGAGCGTGGGCTACCTGGTCCAGGGGCTCCTGCGGCACGGGAACGAGGACATCCGGCGCCGCTTCCTGCCCGGGCTGGTGAGCGGCCGGGAACGCTGGTGCCAGGGCTTCAGCGAGCCCGACGCCGGGTCCGACCTGGCCGCACTGCGGACGCGGGCCGAGCGGGACGGCGAGGAGTACGTCATCACCGGGCACAAGGTCTGGACCAGCTACTCGGACGCGGCGGACTGGTGCCTCGTCCTGGCCCGGACCGATCCCGATGTGCCCACGCACAAGGGCATCTCCGCGTTCATCGTCCCGATGGGTCAAGCCGCCATCGAACAGCGGCCGCTGCAGATGATCAACGGTGTCCGGCGCGAGTTCGGCGAGGTGCTCTTCGATGGCGCCCGCGTCGACGCCGCGAACATGGTGGGCGAGCCCGGCGAAGGCTGGCGCCTGGCCATGACGGTGGTCAGCCACGAGCGGGAGCCGGGCGAGCTCGGCTACGTGGCCCGTTACGGCAAGCTCGTCAACGAGCTGGCGCACGTCGTCGCAGACGATCCGTCGCGGTTCGGCCCCGAGGCGACCCGGGACCTGGCCTGGGCGCTGGTCGAGACCGAGATGCTGCGATGCCACGTGAGCCGCCGGCTCTCGGACCGCCTCAACGGCGTATCACACGGCCCCGAAGGCTCCGTCGACAAACTCCTGATGACCGCAGCCGAGCAGGCCGTGGGCCACGCCGCGCTGTCCGTCGGCGGCGCCGTGCACGCCGACGGCGACGAGACCTGGTTAAGGGTGTACCTCTACAGTCGGGCCCAGAGCGTGATGGGCGGTACGTCGCAGATACAGCGCAATCTCATCGCCGGCCGGATCCTGGAGCTACCGACATCATGAGCACCTACGACCTACCCGACGAGCTGCAGGTCCGGTCGGACGGCCCCGTCCGCGTCATCACGTTGAACCGGCCCGACGACCTCAACGCCACCAACCACGCGCTGCACGCCGGGCTGGCGTCGCTGTTCCCGCAGCTCGACGCCGACGCCGAGGCACGGGTGGCGGTGCTCACCGGCGCCGGCCGTGCCTTCTCTGCCGGCGGTGACTTCGCCTACCTCGACGAGCTGGCCCGGGACGACGGGCTCCGCCACCAGACCCTCACGCACGGCCGGCAGATCGTGACCGGCATGGTGGCGTGCCGACTGCCGATCATCGCTGCCGTGAACGGCCCGGCGGTCGGTCTCGGCTGCAGCCTCGTCGCCCTCTCCGACATTGTGTTCATGGCGGCGAGCGCGCACCTGGCCGACCCACACGTGCTCCTCGGCCTGGTGGCGGCCGATGGCGGTCCCGTGGTGTGGCCGCTGCTCACCAGCCTGCAGCTGGCCAAGGAGTACGCGCTGACGGGGGATCGCATTCCGGCGGAGCGTGCGGCCGCCATCGGCCTGGTCAACCATGTCTGTCCCGACGACGAGGTGCTGGACCAGGCCATGGCCTGTGCGCACCGCATCGCCACACTGCCCAAGGGCGCGGTGGAGGACACGAAGCGCATCATCAACATTCAGCTCGAACGCGCCGTCCTGGCCTCGCTCGACTTCGCGCTGAGCGCGGAGGACCGGTCGTTCACCACGCCCGAGCTCCGGGCCAACGTCGATCGTGCACTCTCGTCGCAGCGCGACAGGGCGAAGAAGAAGTAGGGGGAAGAGTGGCCAAGAACAAACGGCAGATGGCGCTGGTGGGTTTCATGCAGGCCGGCAACGCCACGGTCTACGCCGGCTCGTGGCGCCATCCGGCCACCGAGCACGGGTTCCTGACCGCGGGCTACTACGAGAAGCTGGGCCGCACGCTGGAGGACGGGTGCTTCGACCTCATGTTCTTCGACGACCGCCTGGCCATGCCCGGCATCTACGGCGGCTCGGTCGCCGAGGCGGTCCGCACCGGCGCCCGCCCCGTGAAGCTCGACCTCAGCATTGTGCTCGGCATCGTGGCCGCGGCCACCCGCAACATCGGCCTCGGGGCCACCTACTCGACGACGTATTACTCCCCGTTCCACGTGGCCCGGACGTTCGCCACGCTCGACCACCTCTCCGGCGGCCGGGCGGCCTGGAACGTGGTGACGTCGGTGAACGACGGCGAGGCGCAGAACTACGGGCTGAAGGAGCACCTCGGGCACGACGCGCGTTACGACCGCGCCGACGAGTTCCTCGAAGCGACCACGGGACTCTGGGACAGCTGGGACGACGACGCCTTGGTGCTCGACCGCGAGACACCGCTGTTCGCCCATCCCGACAAAGTCCACGAGCTCAACTACGAGGGGGAGTGGTTCGACGTGCGCGGCCCGTTGACCGTGCCCCGGACCCCCCAGGGCCGGCCCGTGCTGATGCAGGCGGGGTCGTCGGGGCGGGGCCGTGAGTTCGCCGCCAAGTGGGCGGAGCTGATCTTCACCGGGGACCCCGGCCTGGACGTCGCACGCGCCCATTACAAGGACCAGAAGGAGAAGATCGGCGAGCGCGGGCGTGACCCCGACTCCATCAAAATGTGCCCCATGGCCTACACGGTCGTCGGGGAGTCCAAGGCCCACGCCGAGGAACGCGAGCAGCTGTTCCTGCACGACCTGGTCGATCCGATGGCCTCGCTCACGCTTCTCTCAGAGCTGATGAACTATGACTTCTCCGGGCTGTCGCTCGACGCGCCCATCACCGACGAGCTCATCGAGTCGGTCTCGGGCATCCGGGGCCTGGTGCAGAACATCCGGACGCACATCGGCGGTGACACGGTCACCCTGGGCGACCTGGCCGGGCACCGGGCCACCCTGTTGCAGGGGCCCCGCTTTGTCGGGACCGGCCCCGACATTGCCGACCAGATGGAGGCCTGGTTCGACAGCGGCGCCTGCGACGGCTTCGTCATCGCCGCCACGCACTCCCCGGGTGCCTACGAGGACGTCGTCCGCCTGGTGGTGCCCGAGCTCCAGCGGCGGGAGGTCTTCCGCGACCGCTACACAAGCTCGACGCTGCGCGGGCATCTCGGGCTCGAGCGTCCCGCGTCTGTGCGCGGCGCCTGACTCGGTCCTGCTCGGGAGGGGAGCCCGCCGGGTGCGGGTCCGAATGGCGTATGGATCAACCCGATCACCCAGCTGATGCCCGCCCGGCCTCACCGATGGAGGCCACCGCGGGCCGGCCGGTCTGGACCGGAAACGGTCTTCTCATTTACAGAGAGCAGTGCTACCATCGGCTCCGTCGACGAACGCCACGCAGAGAGGACCCGACTGATGCCACGTTGGCCCAAGCCACCCGAAGGCAGTTGGACGGAGCACTTCGACCTCGGGACCGAGCCGATGAACTACGACGACTCCATCTCCCAGGAGTTCTTCGAGTTGGAGCGTGAGGCGGTCTTCAAGCGGGCCTGGCTCAACGTCGGCCGGGTCGAGCAGCTGCCGCGCACGGGGAGTTACTTCACCAAGGAGCTCGCCGTCGCCAAGACGTCCATCGTCGTGGTGAAGGGGAAGGACGGCGAAGTCCGGGCCTTCTACAACATGTGCCGGCACCGGGGGAACAAGCTGGTCTGGAACGACTACCCGAAGGAGGAGACGAGCGGCACGACGCGCCAGTTCGTCTGTAAGTACCACGCCTGGCGTTACGACCTCGACGGTGCGTGCTCGTTCGTGCAGCAGGAGCAGGAGTTCTTCGACCTGGACAAAGCGGACTACGGCCTCGTCCCCGTGCACTGCGACGTCTGGGCGGGGTTCATCTTCGTCAACCTGGCCAAGGAGCCCGAGCAGTCGCTGCGTGACTTCCTCGGGCCGATGGTGACCAAAATGGAGAACTACCCATTCGAGAAGTTGACTGAGCGCTACTTCTATCGCGCCACCGTCAAGAGCAACTGGAAGCTCTATATGGACGCCTTCCAGGAGTTCTACCACGCTCCAATTCTTCACGCGAAGCAGTCACCGCCGGAGTGGTCGAGCGCCGCCGCCAAGGCGGGCTTCGAGGCGCCCGCCTACAAGGTCGACGGCCCGCACCGTCTGGTCAGCACCGCCGGCGTCCATCCCTGGAACCTGGCGGAGGACATGACCAAGCCCGTGGACCGGGTGACGCGCAGTGGGCTCTTCGGCCCCTGGGACGCACCCGAACTCGACTTCGACCCGAAGGACGCCGGCATCAACCCGGCCGGTTGCGACCCCTGGGGACTCGACTCGTTCCAGCTCTGGCCGAACTTCGTCATCCTGGTGTGGGGACAGAACTGGTACCTCACCTATCACTACTGGCCCGTCGCACCCGACGAGCACGTGTTCGAGGGGACGCTGTACTTCGTCCCGGCCAAGAACGCCCGGGAGCGGGTGGCCCATGAGAACGCGGCTGTCACCTTCAAGGAGTTCGGGCTGCAGGATGCCAACACGCTCGAGGCGACGCAGACGATGCTCGAGTCACGGGTGATCGAGCGCTTCCCGCTCATGGACCAGGAAGTGCTCGTCCGCCACATGCACAAAGTGGCCCGCGACTGGGTGGACGAGTACAAGAAGAAGCAGGACGTGGAGGTATGACGCAGATGGACGCAACCCTGTTGCCGAGCGAGTTCGCCGACCTGGAGCCGTTCGCCGCCACGTGGTGCCTGGCGACCGAGCGCGAGCGCTATGCGGCGCGGCTGGCCAGCACCATGGACGAGATGCAGGCGCTCTACGACGCCACCATGCCCCGGGCCGAAGCAGCCATGACCTACCTGGATCAGATTCCGCTCGACGAGCTGTCCGCCGACCAGGTCCACCTGCTCCACCTGCTGTACTCCATGGTCATGGTCTCGTTCCCGATTGAGTGCTGGGGCCAACCGCGGGTGCCCGACTCCGGGGCCGCCTACCTCGACCTCGTGGTCGAGCCCGGGCCCTGAACCAGATCACAGAACCTCGTACTCGACGGTCACGACCTGGCCGAGCGGCAAGCTCTGGCAGGTGAGGACCCAGCCCTCTTCCACCTCCTCGGGCGTCAACGCGTTGTTGGCCCGCATGCGGACCGAGCCCTGCACCAAGAAGGCCATGCAGGTGGCGCAGTTGCCGGCTTCGCAGGAGAACGGGGGACGCAGGCCGCCGCGCCGGGCCGTCTCGAGCAAGGTGTCGCCTGGGTGGTAGCGGACAACGGCCGTCTTGCCACCGAGGGTCACGGTCACCTCTTCGGGCACGACAGTCGAGGCGTCCACGGCCGCCTCGGTGTCGATCAGCGCCTCGGTCTTCTCCGCCTTTTCCATCAGGAAGCGTTCGATGAAGATGTGCTCCGGCGCCAGGCCCAGCGTCTGCAGCTCCGACTCGACCAGGTCCATGAAGGGACCAGGTCCGCAGATGTAGCAGTCGGCCTGGAGATCGGCGGCCACCATGCGCGCAATGGACTCGGGCGTCACGAAACCCTGGTCGGCGTCGAAGTGGTGCCGCACCTCCAACCGGTCCGGGTACTGGGCGTCGAGGGCGGCGAAGGCGGCATCGAAAATGACCGAGGCGTTGTCGCGGTTGGCGTAGAGGAGCCGTACTGACCGTTGCGTGGTGGCCAGGACGTGCTTGGTGATCGACATCACCGGCGTGATCCCGCTGCCCCCGCAGAAGCCGAGTACGGGTTGCGTGGACTCCTGCGGGCAGAAGACGCCGGCCGGCTTGGTGAGCTCAATCGTGTCCCCCTCCGACAGGTTGTCGAGCAACCAATTGGAGACCAGCCCTCCGGCCACACGCTTGATCGTGACGGTCAGGTCGTCGTCCGTCGCCGGCGCACTGGACATGGAGTACGAGCGCAGCTGCTCGTCGCCGTCAATGTGGACCCGGAAGGTGCAGAACTGCCCGGGTGTGTAGCGGAACGTCTCCTTGAGCTCGGTGGGGACGTCGAGGACGAACGAACTGGCGTCCGGCGTTTCCGCGATGACGCGGGCGATCCGGAGCGAGTGATACCCGTGCTGGCGGAGGACCGGGTTGTGGTCGCTCACGGCCCGGCCGGTGGGCCTAGTGGGGCGTCGGCCACGCCACGGACTTGGTCTCGAGGTACTGGTCGAACCCCGCCAGCCCGTTCTGGCGGCCGATCCCGCTGTGCTTGTAGCCGCCGAACGGCATGTCGGCCTGACCGATCGGCATGCCCCCGTTGACGGCGAACGTGCCGGTGCGGACGCGCTCGGCAATGCGCAGTGAGCGCTCGAGCGAGCCGGAGAAGACGCCGCCGGACAGCCCGTAGACGCTGTCGTTGGCGATGCGCACAGCGTCGTCGTCGTCGTCGAAGGGGATGACCACGAGGACCGGCCCGAAGATCTCCTCCTGGGCGATCGTCATGTCGTTGTCGACATCGGTGAAGAGGGTCGGCTCCACGTACCAGCCATGGGGGAGTTCGGCCGGCCGCCCACCGCCCAGCGCGAGGGTCGCCCCCTCCTCGACGCCCTTGGCGATGTAGCCGAGGACGCGGTCGCGCTGCTTGGCCGAAATGAGCGGGCCCATGAGGACGTCGGGACGCTGCGGGTCGCCGTAGGCCACCGAGGACAACGTGGCCTTCAGGATCTCGACCCCTTCGTCGTAGCGCGAGCGGGGGAGCAGCATGCGGGTCTGAATGGCGCAGCCCTGACCGCCGTGGAAGCACACCGCAATGCCGGACGGCACGGAGGTGGCGAAGTCGGCGTCGTCGAGGACGATGGTCGCCGACTTGCCACCCAGCTCCAGGAACGTCCGCTTCAGCGTGGCGCCGCCCTTCTCCATGATCCGCTTGCCCACCGCGGTCGAGCCGGTGAAGGAAATGAGATCGACCTTGGGGGAGAGCGTCAGCTCCTCGCCGACGAGGTGGTCGGCGGACGTGACGACGTTGACGACACCGGCCGGGAAGTCGGTCTGCTCGGCCACGAGCCGGCCGAGCCGCGTGGCGTTCCACGGCGTGTCGGGCGCAGGCTTGAGGATCACTGTGTTGCCGGTGGCCAAAGCCTGGCCCAGCTTGTTCAGTGTCACCTCCAGGGGGAAGTTCCACGGCACAACGGCGCCGACGACGCCGATCGGCTCCTTCCAGATCTGACGCGTGTTGGCCGTGCCCCGGCGGTCGACGATCTCGCTCAGGTCGGTCCTCCAGGGGAACTCGTCAATGAGCTGTATCGGGTAGCGCAGCGCGCCGTCCAATGGAATGTCGAGCTGGTTGGCATGGGTGGTCATGCGCGGGCATCCCACCTCTGCGATGAGTTCCTCGCGTAACTCTTCGCGCTCTTTCTCGAGCGCGTCCTGCAGTTGCATGAGGCAGCGCACCCGCAGCGCACGGTCGGTCGACCATGCGGTCTCGTCGAACGCCCGCCGGGCGGCGTCGATGGCCCGGTGCATGTCGGCATTCGAGCCGTCGGCGACCTGCCCGATGACCTCTTCGGTGGCGGGATTGACGTTGTCGAAGGTCCGGCCCGTGTCGGACTCCACGAGCTTGCCGTCCACGAGCATCCGTTGTTCGTGGCTCGCCCCTGCCGTCATGCCCGACCCCTGTCTCTCAATGGTTTTTCACTGGGTGGAAACCTAGTTATCAAAAAGCGTGATCAGCATAATCGAGGGTGCATCGGACCGCCCTGCCGGCCCGGTCAGAGCGGGAAGGCGGGCGGCAACGTGCCGCTGCCCACAATGTCCGCCCCGAGCTGCCTGGTCAGTGCGCTGCCGGCACCGAGCAGCTGGTCCAGCACCATCGTCCTGCGGATGAAGAGATGCAGCGGGTGCTCGGTGGTGAACCCGATGCCGGCCAGCACCTGCTGGCAGTGGCGCGCCACACTGCGGGTCGACCGGCCGGCGAACGCCTTGGCCATGGCGGCGTTCACGGGGGAGGGGTCTTCCCAGGCGGCGTCGAGCAGGGCGGCGGCGGCTTCGATGGCCACCAGGCTTTCGGCCAGCCGGTGTCGCACCGCCTGGAAGCCGGCGATGGGCCGGTCGAACTGCACACGTTCGAGCGCGTGCGCGCGTGCCAGTTCCAGCATGGCGCGCCCCGCCCCGACGAGCTCGGAGCTGAGGGCGAGCTGTCCCTGCCCCGCCGCGGCGCCCCAGTCGACCGGCTCGGGCTCCGCCGCCCATGCTGTCTCGAATTCGCCCATCACTTCGGACAGGCCGAGCGCCGGATCGAGGCCCTGCACCGGACGACGCGTGAGCAGGCCCAGGTCTATGGCGAACATGGCTGCACCATCGGGCGTCTGGGCTACGACAAGTGCCGTGGCGCAACGGTCGAAACCCGCGGTTCCGAGTCCTTCGACGACGCACCAGTCCCCGTCCAGACGTCCCGGAGCCTCGCAGTGGCGGAGCGGCGGGAGGACGACCGCGACGCCGTCGCTGGCCAGCCCGGCACCGGCACCGAGTGTGGCGGCGAGGAGCCGGTCGAGCGCGCCCGAGGTCGCATGGGCCGTCCCGAGACACTCGAAGAGGACGGACACCGCGGTGGCGCGATCGGCTTCGAGCGCGTCGGCCCACCCCAGGTCGTCGAGTGCGGTATCGAGCGCGGCGCCGACGGCCGTCTCGGTGGCGTGCCGGACGCCACTCTCGAAGAGCGCGCGCTCGGCCCGCTCCATCAGCGGTCCGCCCCGAGGTCGAGGAGGCGGCGGGCGATGATGTTGCGCTGAATTTCGGCGCTGCCGCCATAAATGCTGGCGGCGCGGGAATAGAGGTACTCGGCCCGCCAGCGTTGGCTGACCGGGTCGTCACCGAGCACCACCTCGGCACCGAGCCCGGCGGCCACCAGGTCGAAAACCGCCTGTTCGGCCGTGGCCACGAGGACCTTGTCGACCGAGGTCTCCGCTCCCAGCGTCTCGCCGGCCGCCAGCCGGCGCTGCGTCGCCCGCGAGCGGGCCCGGAAGGCCCACAGCAGCTCGGTGGCCTCGCCCACCGCAGTGGGGTCGAGCGTGCCGGCCGGGGCGAGGGCCACCAGCTGGGCCAGCCGGCGCTGCAGGTAGGAGGCCCGGTGCCACAAGGCGGTGCTGCGCTCGTAGGGGAGGAGGTCCATGGCGATGGCCCAGCCGTGGTCGACCTCGCCGAGGACCCGTTCGCCGGGCACCAGGACGTTGTCGAAGAAGACCTCGCAGAACTCCCGTGCCCCGTGCATGGTCTCGATCGGCCGCACCGTGATGCCGGCGCTGTCCATGTCGACGAACAGCGCCGTGATCCCCTTGTGCGCCGACTCCTGCGTCCCGGTGCGCGTCAGCAGCACACAGCGTTGCGCGTACTGGGCCAGGCTCGTCCACACCTTTTGGCCATTGATCCTCCAGGCGTCACCGTCGCGGGTCGCCCGGCAGGAGAGTGAGGCCAGGTTGCTGCCGGTCCCTGGTTCGGAGAAACCCTGGCACCAGATCTCGTCGCCCCGCAGCAGGCGCGGCACCATGTCCGCTGCCAGCTCCGCCGGCGCGTAGTCGATCATTGTGGGGGCCAACACCTCGGGCATGGAGTAGATGCCGGGCTCCACGAGGTCACGTGTCGTGAGGGCTTCACCGAGATAGGCGCGCAGAAGGCTCGATCCGCCCAGCCCGCCGACGCGCTCGGGCCAACCCATGCGCATGAATCCGGCGTCGTAGGTCAAGCGCATCACCTTGCGTAGTTGCGCCATCTGCTCGTCGAGTGTCCCGATCCCCTCGAACGAGCAGGCGAGCTCGCGGGCATGCTCGTCCAGCCAGTCGTCGACGGCGGACGTGAATGCCTTGAGTTCCATCTCGCCCACCGCTAGGCGGACATGTCGGTCGAGGGCACCGGCCGCGTCGGGTCGTGCGCCCTCCCCGCGTCGCGCGCCCCACTCCGCCGGAGGAATGTCATGGAGCGGGTCTGGAGCCGCCAGCCCTGGGCCGTGCGCCGGTACGAATCGGTGTAGTAGCCGATGCGCATGTCGTGGGTGGTTTGCTCGACGAAGCAGAGCGTCTGTTGTCCCGTGCCCCTCCCCGTGTCCCCGTCGAGCTGGAGGGCCGGTGTCCCGGTCAGGAAGAGGCCCTTGGGGGCAGCCCGGACCAGTGCGGGGAAGTCGGTCAGCGCGTAGGTGTCTCCGAAGGCGCTGTAGGTCCCGTCCTCGGTGAAGACGGCAATAACGGCGTCAATGTCGTCGCGGGTCATCCCGATGGCGTAGCGGGCGAGCAATTGCTCAATCTCGGTGATGTCGGCGATCTGGGACTGGTCCATCGGCCGCGCGCTCCTCGGTCCTCTCGTGCGTGATCGGGGCATTCTGCCAGGGACTTCGCCGTCACGATAACAGCATTCTCCAAATCCGAAACTGGCTGTATACCCTGCATCGGGAGGACCGCCGCCGACCCCTGCGGGCGTGTCACCGTGGAGAAATCACCTTGGCAGATTCTCTCGCAACAGGCCTCACGCTGGGGAGAGTCGTACTCTCGGTTTGGGACAACAGCCGTTAAGCTGACGGCATGTCAGTCGACGACCCCACGGCAGGTTCGACCACCGCCACCGAGCCGGTCCGACGGCGTGACCTCGCCGTGGCGCGGTCCTTGGACTCGGCCCGGCTCCGGAGCGAAGGACGGGTCCAACGCTTCCTCGACGCCGGCTTCGAGTTGCTGGGCCGGGCAGAGTCCGGCAAGGAGTTCACCGTCCAGGAGGTGGTGGACCGCTCGGGGCAGTCGCTGCGCAGCTTCTACCAGTACTTCGCCGGCAAGCACGAGTTGCTCCTCGCCCTCTTCGACGAGGCCATCCTCTCGACGGCGGACCGGCTGGAAGAGCAGATCGCCCGCCAGAGCACGCCCCTCGAGCAGCTCCATTGTTTCGTCGTGGAGTACTACCGCATGTGCTTGCCGGCGCCCAAGGGGCGTGCGACGAAGAACAACCCCACGCCGGTGATGGCCGAGTTCTGCCATCAGCTGCTGACCGCCCACCAGACCGAGGCCGCCCGGGCCTTCGTCCCCCTCGTGACGCTCCTCGAGAAGGTGCTCGACGAGGCGCAGAAGTCGGGGGACATCCGCCCGGGCCTGGACCACGCGGAGGTGGCCGGCGTCATTCTGTCGACGATCATGTTCAACGCCGCCTACGCCCACACGATCAGCGGCAACGAGGAAGCGCCCGACGGCGACCACGCCGCCACGCAGCTGTGGGAGTTCTTGTCCGGCGGCATCGTGACTCGCCCGCCGGCCTGAGGCCGAAGGGTCCTCAGGCCCGGAGCGAAGGAGCAACGGCGGCGAGGAATTGGCGCGTCCGTTCCGCCGACGCCTTGAGCTCCTCCCGGCCTTCACCGAGGGGGACGATGCGTGCATTGAAATCGGTCAGGCCGGCGTCGGCGAAGCTGCGCAGCCGTTTCTCCATGGTGGCCTCGCTCCCGCAGACCAGGACGTCACCGATGGTGCGGGCGTCGCCGTGCTCCATCAACCGGACGTAGTTCGGGGACGCCTCCACCTCGCTGAGCGTGCGGTTGGTGCGCGCTATGGCCGCCTCCACTTCGTCGTCCCGACACAGACAGACCGGGACACCGGCCAAAATCCGCGGGGCCGGCCGGCCCGCCTCCTCGGCGGCCTTGGTGATGATCGGGACCACGTGGGACCCGATGGTCCGCTCGTCGGCCAGCCATAGCGTCGTGCCGGCCGCCCGCGCTCCGGCCAGCTTCAGCATCACGGGGCCCAGGGCGGCGATCATGACGGGTGTCGGTGCGATGTCCGTGATGTCGAGCGGATTGTGAATCGTGAAGAGCTCATTGTCCACGTCGACCATGCCGGGCGCGCGCAGGGCTTGGTCCAGCACGTCGAGGTAGCAGCGCATGGTCGTGGCCCCGCGCTCGTAGGGCAGGCCGAGCATGTCCTGAATGATCCAGTGGTGCGAGACGCCCAAGCCCAACGTGAAACGGCCCCCGCAGACGGCCTGATTGGAGAGCGCCTGCTGCGCCAGCACAATGGGGTGCCGCGGCTGCAGCGGCACAATGGCCGTCCCGACCTCTATGCGCGAGGTCGCCGTGCCGAGCAGCGTGGCCGCCGTCATGACGTCGAACTCATCGGGGATCTGCGGCGTCCAGACCGAGTCCAAGCCGGCCTCGTCGGCCCAGCGGGCGTCGGCCTGGAGCTTCTCCACCTTGGTGGCGTACCGGCCGCGGTCGGCGCTCACCTGCAGACCCGTACGCATCCGGGGCCCCTTTCAGTCCGGAAATGATGTTCTCAGAAACAGTACATCTTGCTATCGCCAGCTGCTAGGAAGGCTTGACAGGATTTTGCACTGTCAATAACATCCGACACTCTACCGGCACGTATTCGGGCTGGTGGAGGCGTTGCACGAAGGGGAGGCCCGCATGGGAAGCAGCGGTTGTCGATGAGCCGCGTCGCAGTCGTCACCGGCGGTGGGTCCGGCATGGGTCGGGCCATCTGCCGGCAGCTGGCCGACGCCGGACGGCAGGTGGCGGTGCTCGACATCAACGGCGACGCCGCCGACGAGGTCGCACGCGCCATCACCTCGTCCGGAGGAAAGGCGTGTGCCGCCGTGGTCGACGTGAGCGACCGGCCCGCTATCGACGCCGCTCTCGACGAGGTGCGGTCCGCCCTCGGTCCGGTCGAGATCATGGTGACCAGCGCCGGGATCGAGGGGTTCACCGAGTTCCTCGACATCACCGCCGAGGCGTGGGACCGCATGATGGCGGTCAACCTCACCGGGACCTTCCATTGCCTGCAGGCCGCGGTGCCCGACATGATCGAGGCCGGTTGGGGGCGCATCGTCACCATCTCGTCGTCGTCGGCGCAGTCGGGGACGCGGCGCATGTCCCACTACGTGGCCTCCAAAGGTGGCGTCATCGCCTTCACCAAGGCGCTGGCTCTCGACCTGGCGCCCAAGGGCATCACGGTGAACACCATTCCGCCCGGCGTCATCGATACCCCGATGATGCGGCGCCCGATTGACGCAGGCACCATGAACGTGGACGCGGTCATCGCCCGCGCTCCCCTCGGGAGACTGGGCACGCCCGAGGACATCGCGGCCGCCTGCGTCTTCCTCTGCTCCGAAGAGGCCGGCTACATCACGGGACAGCAGATCAACGTGAACGGCGGTTGGTACCTTTGAGGGGAACGGCACCATGGCTGTGCTGACGACCAGGAAGCTGGGGGCGACGGTGGGGGCCGAGGTACTCGGGGTCGACCGTCGGCAATTGCTGTCGGACGACACGTTGCCCAAGGCGTGCATGGAGGCGCTCGAGGAGAACGGGGTCCTTGTCTTTCGCGAGCTCTTCATCGACGACGAGACCCAGGTCGCCTTCTCCAAGCGGCTCGACGACGTCGGCAAGGCCGAGCCCGCTGCGCTGCCGCGCATCTTCAACGTGACGCTCGACCCGACGAAGAGCTCTACCGCCGCCTACCTGCGGGGGACGGTCTACTGGCACATTGACGGCGCGCAGGACGACGTCCCCAGCAAGGCGACGATGCTCAGCGCGCACGTGATCTCCGCCACCGGGGGCGAGACCGAGTTCGCCAGTACGTACGCCGCCTACGACGACCTCACCGACGCCGAGAAGGCAGAGTGCGAGGACCTCCGGGTGCTGCATTCCCTCGAGGCCTCGCAGCGTCTCGTCTACCCGGACCCCACGCCCGAGCAGCTGGCGGGGTGGCGTTCGAAGCCCGACAAGGAACACCCGCTCGTCTGGCAGCACCGGTCGGGCCGTCGCTCCCTGGTCATCGGGGTCTCGGCGTCCCACGTGGTCGGCAGGGAGCTGGCCGACGGCAGGGCGCTGCTGGCCGACCTCCTCGAGCGTTCCACTGCCCCTGCGCGTGTCTACCGCCACGAGTGGAGCGTGGGCGACCTGGTCCTCTGGGACAACACCGGCGTCATGCACCGGGTGCAGCCCTACGACCCCACCTCGGGCCGCGAAATGCACCGCACCACCATGAGCGGCGACGAGCCGATCCGTTAGGGGGGAGACCCATGAGTGACGTGACCATCCTGCGGGCCGATCGCTGGCTCGACGTCGTCGCCGGCGAGGTGCGCGAGCGCGCCGTGATCGTCATTGACGGGAACCGGATTGTGGGTGTCAACCCGGACGAGCTCCCACCGACGGCGACCGAGGTCGACCTGGGCGACGTGACGCTGTTGCCCGGCCTCATGGACATGGAGCTCAACATGCTCATCGGGGGACCGGGTGGCCCTGACGGGTTGCCCGACCCGATGCACGGGGTGAAGGACTCGCCGGTGTACCGGACGCTGCGCGGCGTTGTGAACTGCACCACGACGCTGATGGCCGGGTTCACCACCGTGCGGAACCTGGGTCTGATGGTCTACACGGCCGGCTTCCTGCTCGACGTGGACCTGGCCAAAGCCGTGGACCAGGGGTGGTTCCCCGGACCCCGCATCTTCCCGGCCGGCCACGCCATCACCCCGACCGGGGGCCACCTCGATCCGACGATGTTCCAGGGGCTGGCGCCCGGCATCATGCCCCAGAGCGTGGAGTCGGGCATCGCCAACGGCATCTCCGAGGTGCGCAAGTCGGTCCGCTACCAGATGAAGTACGGGGCCAAGCTCATCAAGATTTCGGCCTCCGGCGGCGTGATGTCCTTCAGCTCGGCGGCCGGCGCCCAGCAGTACTCCGACGAGGAGTTGGTGGCCATCGTCGACGAGGCGCACCGCAACGGCCTGCGGGTGGCGGCGCACGCCCACGGCGACGCCGGGATCAGGGCCTGCATCCGGGCGGGCGTCGACTGCATTGAGCACGGCTCGCTCGCCAGCGACGACACCATTCAGCTGATGGCCCAGTCGGGAACCTTCCTGGTCGGCACCACCGCCCTGGCCGACCACATGGCGATCGACCGCATCCACCCGATCCTGCAGAAGAAGGCAGCCGAGATCTTCCCCCAGGCCCGCCAGATGTTCGCCAAGGCCCTGGCCGCCGGTGTGAAGATCGCCTGCGGTTCCGACGCGCCGGCCATTCCCCACGGGACCCAGGCCGACGAGCTCATCGCCATGGTCGACCGGGGCATGACGCCGACGCAGGCGTTGCAGGCGGCCACCCTCACCAGCGCCGACCTGGTGGAGCGGTCCCACGACCTCGGGCAGCTCACCCCCGGCTACCTGGCCGACGTCATCGCTGTGCCCGGCGACCCCACCGAGGACATCAGGGTGACCAAGGACGTCAGGTTCGTCATGAAGGACGGGCAGGTCTACAAGGGCGTCTGAATCACCCCGCGCCGGTCGTGGAGTTGATAGAGAGGGGCATTGTCGCCGAAGATCCTGCGGGGGCAAGCCGCCCGCTGGGCAGATCCGGTCCAGGCGAACCAGTGAGAAGGAAGGTGTGAGCGTGACGCACGTGATCCTGGGGGACCTGAGCACATCCTCCGTCAACATGGCGCTGCTGATCCTGCGGGTGACCGTCGGGGCCGTCTTCTTGGCCCACGGCATCAACCACATATACGGGGGAGGGAAGATCGCCGGCACGGCCCGCTGGTTCGAATCGCTCGGTATGAAACCGGGAATTCTTCACGCCTGGATGGCCAGCCTGGTCGAGGTGGCCGCCGGCGCCGCCCTGGTCCTCGGCCTCTTCACCCCGATTGCCGCCGCCGGCGTCGTCGGCGTCATGCTGGTGGCCTTCATCACCAACCACATGAAGAACGGGTTCTTCATCTTCCGGCCGGGGGAGGGTTACGAATACGTCATGACCCTGACCCTCGTGGCCGTCGCCGTCGGGACCATCGGCCCCGGCGACTGGAGCATCGACGGGCACATCAGCGCGTTGCAGCACCTGTGGGGCTGGCCCGGCTTCGCCATCGCGGTCGGTGCCGGCGGGCTCGGTGCCGCCGGTCTCCTCGGCGTCTACTGGCGCCCGGAGAAGCCGGCGGCCGCCGACAACTCCTGAGCAGCCAGAAGCGGTCGCCCCGCCAGGACGGTCAGTCCCAGCTGCGGGCGAGCAGGAACCCGGCGGCCGCGTTGGCCGGCGGGAACGCGTTGGTGATCCCCGAGCTCACGTAGCCGACATCGCTGATCAGGGTGATCCCTGAAACGGCGGCTGCGGCGTCGCTGCACAGGAACACCAGCGGGTAGGCCTGCTCGAGCGGCGTGGAGGCCTCGATGCCCGTCTCCTCGCGGAAGTCGGCACCGAAGGCGAGCCACATGTCGGCGTTGGCCTGGGCCAGCGGCGTGTCCGTCGGTCCCGGGCAGATGGCGTTGATGCGGATGCCCTGCTTCAGCAACGGGAAGGCCTCGCGGGCCACGTAGGCGCACACCGCCTGCTTCGAGTGGAAGTAGTCGGCGTAGCCGTGCTCCTGGGCCCAGGCTGCGCCGGAATCGAAGTCGGGCGTGTCGAGGTACTCCTTGATTTCGCCGAGGCTGGCCTCCCAGCCGAGACCGGCCGCCGAGGAGATGAAGCCGATGGCCGAGCCGCGGGGCAGCATGTCGCCGGCCAGCATGCGGTTGATGAGGTGGCGGTGCCCGACGAAGTTGATCTTCTCAATACCGGGCGTGCCGTCTGCCACACCGGCGCAGGCGAACAGGGCGTGGATCGGCCCACCGCACTCGTCCACGGCGGCGTCGATGGACGCTTCTTCGGCCAGGTTGACGTGGATGGCCTTGGCGCCGGGCAGCTTCACCTCGGCGAAGTCCATCACGACGACCTCAGCCCCGGCGTCCTGCACCAGCTCGGCCGTGGCCGCGCCCATACCGGTGGCGCCCCCGACAACGAGGACTCGCTTCCCGTCGTAGCGGAATGCATCGAACAGTGACATGTGTCTCCTCCTGACAAGTGAATCAAACGACTACGAAAACGACTGACGAAAACGATGGGTGAAACGCCGCGACCTAGCCGACGACCGAGCGGACCTTGAGATCGACGATGGTATCCCAGTCGACCCCGACTTCTTCGAGGATGGCGTCCCCGTGCTCGTTGAACTCGGGGGCACGGCGCACCGGCGCGGGCTCGCCGCCGAACTGCACGGGCGAGGCCACCAACTGGAAGGGCGTGCCGCTCGCCGTCTCGCAATCCTGCATGTACCCGTTGGCCACGGCTTGCGGGTCGACCGCACACTCGAGCGTGTCCTGGACGACGCACCACTGGCCGGTGAAGTCGGCCAGGCGCTCGCGCCACTCCGCCACTGTGTGCTCGGCAAACGCCGCTTCCAGGAGCGACTGCGCCTCAATGCTGTTCTCCACCAGTCCGGCGTGGTCGGCGAAGCGCGGGTCGGTGGCGAGCTCGGGCCGGCCGACGGCGACACAGAGCTCGGCCCAGTAGCGGCTGGCCTGCAGACAGCAGAACGACAACGCGTGCTCGTCCTTGGTCTCGTAGTTGCGCACCAGCGGGTTCAGCCGGGGCGCGTTGGCCGGGGGGCCGCCCCAGGGCGTGCCGCTGACCAGCGAGAGCGCGAAGGCCTGGCCCATGGCCCACATGCCGGTGCCGAGCAGCGACACGTCGACCGTGGTGGCCTCGCCGGTGCGCTCGCGGTGGAACAGCGCGCCCATAATGCCGCCGGCGATGGTCATGGCCCCGATGGAGTCACCGAAGCCCGGCCCCGGCGGGCCGACGAGTCGGTCCTGGTCGGTCGGCGTTGCCCCCAGGGAGACACCAGCCCGGAACCAGAAGGACAGGGAGTCGTAGGAACCCTTGTCGGCATCGGGGCCGCGTTCACCCTGCCCGGTGCCGGCGACGTAAATGATGTTCGGGTTGTGGGCGCGGATGTCGCCGAGCTCAATGCTGAGCTTCTTGCGCACCCGTGGCAGCTTGTTGATCAGGAACACGTCCGCCGTCGCCACCAGCTTGTAGAGGATGTCGAGGCCCTCGGGCGTGGTGAGGTCGAGGGCCAGGCTGCGCTTGCCCCGGTTGGAGTGCTCCAGCAGCGCGTGCACGTCTCCGCTGATGGACACCACACCGGTGGCGGCCAGACCACGCATGGCATCGCCACGCTCGATCGGCTCGATCTTTATGACGTCGGCGCCCCAGTCGGCCAGGAGCGCCGAGGCCGCCGGCACGAAGGTGTGCTCGGCCACTTCGAGGACGCGCACGCCCTCCATCACTGCGGTCAACGGAACCCTCCCTCTGCCCGCCCTGCTCGGGCGTGACCCCGGCGCTTGACGAAACCTAAAACTGACATCGACGTCGACAATAGCCTTGTGCCTGGGGGACCGCCCCCCGGGGCCTCCAGGCTCAGCCCGGGGGCGTCACCTGGAGCAGGACCTTGCCCACCGCCTTGCCGTCGGCCACGTGCCGCAGGGCCTGCACCACGTCGTCCAGCTCGAACTCGGCCCCGATGAGGGGGGCGGCAAGGCCCTCGGCCAGGAGCGCGAGGAGCTCACGATCGTTGCGGGCCATGTCGGCCGGCTGGTGCATGGCGAAGTCCCGGAACTGGAAGCCGAGGATGTGGATGCCCTTGAGCAGCACCAGGTTGAGGGGAATGCGCGGGATGGCGCCCCCGGCGTAGCCCACGGTGACGAAACGCCCGCCGTAGTGCAACGAGCGCAGGGCCGGCTCGGCCAGGTCGCCGCCCACAGGGTCGATCACCACGTCGGCGCCGTCGGGCAGTGTCTGGCGCAGCGCCTGGCGCAGGTCGCCCGCCCGGTGGTCGATCAGACGGGAGGCGCCGCAGGCCTTGGCGGCCTGGAGCTTCTCGGGCGACGACGCGACCGCCGTCACCGTGGCGCCCAGCGCGACGCCGAGCTGGACGGCGGCCGAACCGACGCCGCCCCCGGCGCCGAGCACAACGAGCTCTTCGCCTGGCTGCAGGTCGGCCACCGAACGCAGCACGTGGTACGCCGTCTTGTAGGCCACGCCGAAGGCCGCGGCGACGCGGTCGTCCACCTCGTCGGGGATCGGCGTCAGCGCGCCGGCTCCGACGACCACCTCGTCGGCGAAGGCGCCGATGAAGCAGGAGCCGAAGACGCGCTGGCCGACCGAGACCTTGTCCACGTCCTGGCCGATCTCGGTGACGACGCCGGCGAACTCGCTTCCGGTCACGAAGGGCAGAGGGGCCGACATCTGGTACGTGTTGGCGATCACCAGCAGATCGGGGAAATTGATGGCCCCGATGTTGACCCGGACCCGGGCCTCACCGGCGCCGAGGGACGGCGGGTCGATGGTGGTGACGGTGACGACCTCGGGACCGCCGTAGGTGGAGCACAACGCAGCGCGCATGCGGGCGAATCCTTACGCCAGCACCGAGTAGTCGGTCGACTCGGCCAGGTCCGCCGCTGACTGCATGAGGTCGAGCACCACCGCCCCGAAGGCCTGCAGCTTCTCGTCGCCACCGGCCCGCTGGAAGCCCTGCTCAAGGACGACCGCGAGTTTCCACTTGGCCAGGACGCAGTAGTAGTCGATGTCGTCGACCTGCCGGCCGGACGTCTTGGCGTAGTGCGCCAGGACCTCGTCCCGCGAAGGCATGCCGGTCATGTCGACATAGCCACCCGTTCTGTCCTCGTCGGCGGTCGTGTCGTCGGGCCACGACTGCACGACCCAGCCCAGGTCGAGCTTGGGGTCGCCGACCGTGCCCATCTCCCAGTCCACGATGGCGGCCAGTCGGGCCGGTGCGCCGTTCTCGAACATGACGTTGGCGAATTGATAGTCGCCATGCATGAGTCCAGGGATGTAGTCGATGGGGCGGTGCGCCCGCAGCCACGAGGCCGCTTCCTCGAAGCCCGGCAGGTCGCGACCCTTGATGCGTTCCAGGAACGCCGTCCACCGGTCGACCTGGCGTTCGTGGAAACCTTCGGGCCGCCCGAGGTCGGCCAGCCCCTTGGCCTGCCAGTCGACGTTGCCCAGCAACGCAATGCCCTCGACCAGCTGGAAGGCCAGGCCGCGCCGCGCCTCGAGGTCGGTGTCGAAGGGGGCCGGCCACTGGCGCCGCGTCGACATGGGCGACCAGCCGTCGACGAAACCCATGATGTAGAAGGTCCGCCCCAGTACCGACTGGTCGGTGCAGACGGCGATGGCCTCGGTGTGGGGCACGTTCGTCCCCGTGAGTGCCTCGATGATGCGCCATTCGCGCACGATGCCGTCGTCACGGGAGGCCGGCGCACTCATCGGCGGGATGCGCATGGCGCCGTGGAGGTCGCCCCGACGGAGCTCGTAGATCTCGTTCTGGCTGCCACCCGAAATGTAGCGATGCTCGAGCGGTGCACCCACTCCGAGCCCTTGGCTGTCGAGCCACGCCGTCAACTTGTCGACGTCGGCGATCGTCGGCTCGTCGCCGACGGCTGCGGACTCTTCGGTCACGCTCACAGGTTCCCTACCTCCAACTCCATGTACTGGCCGTACTTCGCTCGGGCCGCTTCCTGCCGTTTGGGCAGCCACTGCGTGGGCCAGATGTCGTTGCTTTCCTTGTAGTCACGCAGGACCTGGCGGGCCACCGTGACCTTGTGGACCTCGGTCGGGCCGTCGGCGAGCCCCATGACGGCGGCACCGTGCACCATGCCCATGAAGGGCATTTCGTTGGTCGTGCCGAGTGCGCCGTGGATCTGCATGGCGCGCCACGCAATGTCGTGCAGCACGGTGGGCATGACCACCTTGGCCGTGGCGATGTCTTTTCGTACCCGCTTGTAG
>Ga0302202_10000129_pt1 | contig 86139 bp, 70 predicted proteins | sample II_Bog_N3_3_FD_194579 | JGI IMG/M metagenome (GOLD analysis project Ga0302202, IMG submission 194579) | Peat permafrost microbial communities from Stordalen Mire near Abisko, Sweden - II_Bog_N3_3 | ecosystem: Environmental > Terrestrial > Soil > Wetlands > Peat | place: Sweden: Abisko... | reverse complement strand
AATAGGCCGCACGGGTCGCGTAGCCGGTAGCGCCTGGGCGACGTTTCCCGATCGTCCACATACGGCACACCTCACACGCTAGGCCGACATCTCTCTGAGTAGGAGGGAAAAACCCCGGCACGCAGGTAACGAATTGGCACGAAGCTGAACAGTGACCGCGGAACGTGTCAACAGCTTTGATACAGCCTGGCCGGACTATAGGCCCGCAACTCCGGGGCCATCGGGTGTTCAGTTAAACTGCACGCGCCAGTTTACAACTATAGGTTGCTGATACGCAAGCCGCGGTCACCAAAAATCGACTGAATTCCTCAGCAGAACGTGATTGCTGACCGAAATAACTCTGCTTGTGCTGAGCCATCCCGATGCCGCGCGGATGCCGGCGCCTCGCTCGCCTTGCCGTTGCTCGCACGCGTCTTCGACCTGTTGCCAGCCGCGCCGGGCCACCCTGAGCGCGCGCACATAGCCGCCGTCACAGGAGGCCACTCAGCCGCCCGACGCGCCGCGCCTGTTGCTCACGCCGCCGGGGTCGGCCGAAGGACGGTGACAATCCGCGCCATGGGCGGAAGCCGACCGCTGATCTTCCTGGTGGACGGCGCGCCGCTGCCGGCCGAGCGGGTGTCAGGACCCCGGCTGGTCAAGAAAGTGCAGTACATGCCAGGTGAATTGCTCGGGGTCCTGAAGGAACGAGAAGTGGCTGGTGTTGGGCAGGATCAGCAGGCCGGCACCGGGGATGGTTGCCGCGATCTTCTCTGTGTGTGACCGCTTGATGGCCTCGTCGTGGTCGCCGTCCACCACGACCACCGGTGTCTTGATCGCCTTAAGCTGAGCCACGGTCCAATTCGGCTGGGTCGCCCACATCTTGCTGATGGCCGCGACGAAGGCGTGGTACTCGTTTGGCGTTGCCGAAAGCGTCTCGTATTCGTGCCCGGCGCGGGCGATGAAGGCGGCAAAGGTCGGGTTCGTCTCCACTCCGGCCACCACGCCCGAAGGATCGGTGTTGGCGGCGAAGGCAAACACCTTCGAGACCCGGTCGGGATGACGGATGGCAAGGTCGAGGCCGAGAATCCCCCCATCGCTCCATCCGACCACCGCCGCTCGCCTGATGCCGAGGTAATCGAGCAGCCCGGCCACGTCGTCGGCCATCAGGTCGTAGCCGTACGGCCGGTCGCCGCGGGTGCTGCGGCCATGGCCGCGGCTGTCCATCACGATCACCTGGTAGTGCTGCGCCACTGCCGGCACCTGAAGGCCCCAGTAGTTGGCGTTGGCCAGTCCGCCGTGCAGGAAGACCACCGGCTCGCCTTGGCCGAACACCGCGTACCACAGCTTGATGCCGTTCACCGGGGCGTAGCCGCTGCGCCCGGCCGCCGGCAGCGCCGGCGTCGGCGGCAGGTCCCGCCAGCGCGGCTGCTGACCCCAGGCGGAGGCCGCCAACAGCAGGGCCATCGCAACGACCGCCAAACGACGAACCAACATGGCTGCCTCCGTTCGCGTGGGCGGCCCGTCACGACAGGCGCATGACAGAGCCGCTGGACCACGACGTCACCAAAGTTGATGATGCTGCACAAGGGATGACAAAGCCGCGATGACGGGGGGAATGAATGCGCTGGATTCTTCTCGCACTCGCGGGGTTGGTGTCGCTGCTTCGGACCGCCCAGGCCGACATGCGCGCCGATCCCGGTTGGACCGCCGCGGAAACCTGGGCGTGGTCCCAGATCGCTGCCGGTCTGCCAGCGGATTTCGATGTACCGTGCCATGCCTCCACCGCCGCGCGGTCCGAGGATGCAAGAACCTGGTCCGATCCCTGCCGAGTGGTGCGCAGCGCCGTGCTCGAACAAATCCTGACGCGTTCGCCATGGCGCGACGCAATCCCGCATCAGGGCTTGCGGATGGCCGGCGCCCGCGTGCCTGGCGGCCTCGATCTTGCCAACGCACATGTCGCATCAGCGGTGATCCTGACGCGCAGCCGCATCGAGGGGGATGTCCTGCTGGCGCGGACACGCCTCGACAGTCTCCTGGCGCTTGACGGCTCGGTGATCACCGGTGCGGTCGAGGGCACCGCATTGCTCAGCGAGAGCGATGTTTCGCTGTCGGATGGGCGGCAACTGGTGCCGGCCGGCGGTTCAACCGGAGGCGTCGAAGCACACGGCTCGGTCAGCCTGCGGAATGCGCGGATCAAGGGATCCTTGTTCCTGAACCGCAGCCACTTTCAGCAAGGAATGGACATCCGCGGCGCGCGCATCGAGGAGGAAATTCAGACCAGCGGTGCAAGGTTCGAGGCGGACGCTCGAAACAGCTCCGTCCTGGGCGGGTCTATGCAGATCGGCGGCAAACTCTCGATCAACGCGACGCAGTTCGCCGGCGACGTCCTGTTTCCGGACACGACGGTCGGGGGCCTGGTCGATGCGTCGGAATCCCGGTTCGGCGGCAAACTGAGCCTGGTGGACAGTCACGTTGCTGGCGACGTCATTGTGGATGCAATACAGACTGCCGGCGGCCTGTCGATGTCCGGGCTTCAGGTCGGCGGCTACATCAGCCTTGCGGGCGCCGTTTCGAAGGGACCGATCCAGGCGGTCAACGCGCATATCGCCGGTGATGTCTCGTTCAACAAGGACAGCCATGTCGAGGGACCGGTCACGCTCGCAGGCGCACATGTCGGGGGCTCCCTGGGGATGGCGCATGCGCCGTTGGCCGGTCCGGTGAATCTTCGCGCCACGGCGGTCGCCGGCGACGTGCAAATGGAGGGCGCGGACTTGAAGAGCGGTCTCGACATGCTCGGGCTGCACGTCGATGGCGATCTCGTGCTGAAAGGCGCCAGTATCGCAGGCGATCTCAATGCGCCGGATTTAGTGGTCGATCACGACCTGGTGCTGAACGACGGCGCCCGCTTCGATGGCTCCGTGACCATCTTTGATGCGCGTGTGGCAAACACGATTCAGATGGAGCACGCCAGTTTCGTGCAGGGGATACACGCCTCGAATGCCCACGTTGCTGGCGACATGTTATTGGATGGTTCGACGTTCGGCGCCGCCGTGGCGCTTGGCGGCGCCCGCATCGGCGGAAGCCTGCGCCTGGCCGGTGCCAGCCTTCGCACGCTCGACCTGAGCGGAGCGACGATCGACGGATCCCTGGAGGTCGATTCAAAGACGGCCTGGCGGCAGCCGGCCAGCCCCGATGTCCCTCAGCTTCTGCTGGTGAACACCAAGGCAGGCGCGCTTCAGGATGGCTCGGTCGGCAAGCTCGACATGTGTCCGGACGAGGAACAGCCGCCCGTTTCCAATGGCTGGCCCACCGATGGAACCATCGCGTTGGACGGCTTCAGCTACGGCCATCTTGGCTCGTCGGCCGGTCCGGAGGGCGCCGACATGCGCGAACGCGACGTGTGCTGGTGGCGCTGGTGGCTGGAGCGTGACCCGACGTTCAGCACCCAGCCTTACCTGCAGCTCGCATCGGTGATGACGGCGCATGGCGATCAGGAGAATGCGGCGACAATCCTGTACTTCGGCCGCGTCCGCGAAACACAGCTTGCCTGGCAGGAGGGGCACTACGCGCGCTGGATGCTGCTGGCCGCACTCAACGTGGTGACCGGCTACGGGATCGGCAGTTATACGTTCCGGGTCCTCGGCTGGATCGTTGCCTTGATGGTGCTTGGCATCGTGCTGCTGAAACGGTCGCCGGGCGGCGGGCAAAAGCCGCTGTTGTGGCGGACCGGCGCCAGCCTGACCCGCGTCCTGCCAGGCGTCGAAATCAACAAGGAATTCTCCGATTTCTTCAATGACCCGGAGCGCCATCGCCTGAAGGATTGGCAGGTCTTCGTGTTCTCGGCGTTCGTAATTATCGGCTGGGTGTTGGGCCTGTTCCTGGTGGCGGCCATGACGGGGCTGACCCAGCACTCCTGATGCAGTGGCAGCAACGCGACAGCGGGACGGCGAGGCGATCGTCCTACCCAGCGCGTGCCCGGCCGGCCGCCAGCACGGCGTCCACCATGGCCTCCACATCCGCCACGCGCGTACGGTGGTTGACGATCGCCGCCCGGATCGCGAGCCGGCCGCCGATCGTGGTGGTGGACGGCGCGGCGATGCCCGCCTCCTGCACGTCGGCGACGATCTCGGCGCTGAGATGGTCCGGCGCCCCTTCCGCCACATAGCGGAAGCAGACGATGTTCAGCGCGACCGGGGCGAGCCGCTCCAGCTCCGGTTCCCGGTCCACCCGGGCCGCCAGGGCCTGCGCGACCGCGCAGCACCGCTCCACCGCCGCGCCGATCCGGTCGGCACCGTGGCAGGTCAGCGTCAGCCACACCTTCAGCGCCCGGAAGCCACGCGACAAATCCGGCCCGAGATCGCACGGCCAGGGATAGCCGCCAGCCAGGCCGCGCGGCTCCCGCCGCAGATACGCGGCGTCGCTGGAGAACGTCTCAAGCTGGCGCGCGGCGTCGCGGACCATGATGCAGCCCGCGTCGTACGGCACCTGCGCCCATTTGTGAAAATCGAACGCCACGGAGTCCGCCTGCTCGATGCCGGCGAACCTGTCGCGCAACCCGGGCGCCAGCAGGGCGATCGCACCGAAGGCGGCATCGATGTGGAACCACAACCGCTCCTGCCGGCACAGCGCGGCCAGCCCGGCCAGGTCGTCGATGGCGCCGATATCGACCGAGCCGGCGGTGCCGGCGACCATGAACGGGGTCAGCCCCGCGGCCCGGTCGCCAGCTATGGCGCGGGCGAGCGAGGGAATGTCGATCCGCCCGGCCGCATCGCAGGGGATCGTCCGCAGCGCGTCGGTGCCAAAACCGGCCATGTCCATGGCGCGCGGTACGCAGGCATGCGCAGCGGCCGAGGCGTAGGCGACCAGGGGCGCGCCGCCGAGCCCCCTGCCCCGCACCGCCGGCCCCAGCGCGGCGGTGCGCGCGACCAGGACGGCGATCAAGTTGGCGACCGAGGTTCCGGTGACCAGCAAGCCGCTCGCATCGCGCGGAAAGCCGAGCATCTCCGCCGCCCACAGGATCACCTGCCGCTCGACCTCGATCGGCGCATGGTCGCGGCCGCCGCAATTGGCGTTCAGCCCGCCCGCCAGCAACTCCGCCAGCATGCCGATCGGGGTGCCGCCGCCCTGCACCCAGCCCATGAAGCGGGGATGCGCGTTGCCGGCGGCATACGGCAGCACGAGCTGGCGGAACGCGTCGTAGGCGCCCGCCGGGTCGCTGGGCGCGCGGGGCAGCGGCGCCCGCAGAGCCGCGCGGGCCGCGTCGGGCATCGGCCGCCAGACCGGCGCCTCGCGCAGCCCGGCCATGTGGTCCACCATATCGTCCAGCATGCGGTGGCCGAGGGCGCGCAGTGCACCCCAATCGGCCGGATCGAGCCCTTCGTCAGCCATCGCCCTCGCTCTTTGGGTGGCTGGACAGGAACACCTTCGCGGCGGCCAGACTCCGGTCACTCCGGCGGCGTGACTAGCCCGAGCGCCCGCAGCACGCCAGGGTCGAGCACCGGCCGCTTGCCGGGCGGCCGCGCGACGCCGAACCCCATACCGTCGTCGTAGCCCCACAGCGCCCAACCGATGCCATGCCGCTCCGACGCCTCGCGCACCGCGGCGAGCCACGCCAGCCTCGACGCTGCGTTGAGCCGGCTGGTCGCGCCGAATTCGCCGAGCAGCAGGGCCGCCCGGTTGCGGGCCGCCCAACCGGCTGCCGCCTCGATCGGGCCGGCCGCCCGCGCCGCGTCCCAGCGCAGCGCGCAATAGAACCGCACCACGCCGAGCGTCCCGGGATCGGTCGGGTCGAGCGCCGCCGGGCGAACGGCCCGCTCACAGGAAGCGGGGTCGCCTGCCGGGAACGGCAGCCGCGCCAGTGCCGCCCGATCCAGCCCGGGACGCCAGGCGGCCAGCGAGGTCAGCTCGGCCGGATCATACAGGTGGACGCTGTAGACGACGTTCGGGTCGGGTTCCGGCCGCGAGGCCAGCAGTCCCGCGACGCTGCCCCAATCCGCCCCGGTGAGCACCACCGTCGCGGCGGGCAGCGCGGCCCGGATTTCCGCCAGGACCCTGTGCTGCAGCGCCTGCCATGCCTCCGGCGCTCCGGCAAACACCGGCTCGTTGAGCACCTCCGGAACGGTCAGGCGGGGATCGAGCGGCGCCAGTGCCAACGCGAGCGCACGCCACGTCGCGACCAGCCGTGCGCGATCGGCCGGCTCGGTTTCCAGGTGCCAGGATATCGGATGCAACGATACGATGACGGCCAGCCCTTGGTGCTGCAGCCGGGCCACCTGGGCAATCAGGGCAGGCTGCAGGTCCGGCAGCAGCTCCGGCTGAACGGCGAGCCGAACGAAGCCCAGTCCGGTCCGGCGAAGATCGCTCATCGCCGCGTCGCTCAGGTAGCTGCCCAACGCGGCCGGCGCCGTGCTGATAGGGTAACGAAACCAGTTGGTCAGGTTGACCCCGCGACGCAACGCCGCGATCCGGTCCTCGGGCGGCTCGGCCCGCGCTGCGAGCGCGACGATCGCGAGGACAAAGGTGAGAAGCACCGCCCGACCGACCATTGCCGCTTTCGTCCATGCCTGCCAGACCGAAATGCTTCGCGCTTATGGTCCTGACACGCGATGCAAAATGTCCGCAGCCAGGAGAGCCATCGCCCACGCAAGCCAGGCGGCACGGGTTGTTAACGGTAGCGCTGCTAGAAACGCCTGATGCCAGCAGAGCAAATACATGCTGAGGTTTGGTAAACGCGGGGGACCGGAATGGCCGCGGCGGTTGCGCCAAGCGGCAGCGGGGAGTCGGTCGCTCTGGTGGAGTGACAAGCCACCGGCAGAGGAGTCAATCCGGCTTCGCGACCCCCGCCGGCACCTGCCGTCCGAGCCATTGGCCGCACACCCGCCCGATCATCCCTCCGAGCCCTTGGCAGCGCACGCGCCCGGTCATCCCTCCGATCCTGTTCGGCGTCGCGGAGCGCTCTCCGGGGCGTTCCCCGATACGGTCGCACTGGCCCTTGCGCTGGCTCTGGCTGCTGCGCTGCTGACCGCAACAGCGTCGCTGCGCGGGGCGGAGTACGATGAGCAATATACGCTGTTCCTGACTGCCGGCGTGGCGCGGCCGATCTGGCCGGACCAGCCTGTCCGGGCCGGAGCGGTAAGCGCTTTGCAGGCAGGCCATGGTACGCTGGCCCAAATCGCGCACGATCTTCGCGCCACCGACGTGCATCCGCCGCTGTATTTTTGGCTCGAAGCCCTGTGGCGGCGTTTGGCCGGACCATCGCTGTTCGCGGCCCGGTTGCTTTCAGTGCTGCTCAGCCTGGTCTCGCTTGCCGCGGTGGCGTCCATCGCCCGTCGGGCTGGCATCGCCGCAGCGCCGGCGGTGTTGCTGACGCTCGGCTGCTACGGCTTTGCCTACACTGGAGCAATCGCCCGCGGCTTCGCGCTGGCGCAGTCCCTGACCGTTTGCGGAACGGCGCTGTTGCTGGACGCGGCACACCGCAAGCGCCGCGGCAAAAGCCGAGCCATTGCGACTGCCCTCGCCGCCGGGCTGCTGCTGGGGGCCGCGCCGGCAGCGAATTATCTCGCTGGTTTCGTGACCGGCAGCGGGCTGATCTGGCTGGCGTGGCGGCGGTGGCGGGCACCGCTCGTCTGGCTGGCGGCGTGGCTGGGAGCGGCGGCGTGGCTGCCCCTCGTGCTTTGGTTCTTCCTGGCGCAGCGCGGCAGCCGCGATGGCCAGTTTCCGTCGTTTTCCCTGGTGCCCGGACTGGCGCGGCTGGCGCGCTATGCGGCGGCTGCGGTGTTTGGCGGGCTGCCGCTCTACCTGCCGGGCGCGGCCGGCACCGCCGCCGCGGTTGGGATCGCGGCGCTGCCCGCAGCCGTCATCGGGCTGATTGCCTGGCGGTGGCGCCAGCTTGGCCGGCCGGATGCCCGACCGCTGCTGGCGGTCTGCGCGGTCGCCCCGCCGCTCGGCTTGCTGGCGCTGGGGCTCATCTTCAACACCACGCCGATCGAATTGCGCTACCTCGCCTTCGCCACGCCGTCCCTCGGCCTGCTGATGGCTGGCGCTTTGCGACCCCGTGAACGCGCGCTGGTCCTGGCGGTGCAGGCGCTCGCGCTTGTGGGCATGCTGACCCGGCCGGAGACCATGCAGCCAGCGCGCGCCGCCGCCCGCGGCGCTTCCGTGCTCGCCGGCGACGGAGTGGTGGTGCTGCCGCGCGGCAACGACGGAGTCGGCATCGTCGGCGCGTTCGCCGCTGAGGCGCCCCCAGCCATGCCCCTGCTGCTGGCAGGGCCAGCCGATACGCCCGAGCGCATCCGTGCCCGTGCGGCGCCGTTCACGCGGGCGACCATCGCGCTGCTCGGCCAGGATGGGGCGAGCAGGGCAACGCTTCCGGCGATGCTTGGCGCATTCGATGGGGCATCGTGTTGGCGGCCCGCTGGCGGCGACGGCCTTGTGCTGGCGTTCGAGCGGCGGGACGGTTGCGCTGCTGGTGAGGTCGCAGGTGTTCCGCGGTCCGCCGAGTAATCTTTGAGTAGTAACCGGCGATGGATTGTACGGACCGAATCGAAAGACGTAGGGCAGATAAGCACTTGCGCCATCCGCAGTTGCCAAGCATGGGAGTAACACGGCAACAAGAACCGCACCAAGGCAGACTGGCAGTTCACCACTGCCGATGCACGCATCAAGCTGAAACGGCTATACCCGGCACTATGAGGGACTCAGGGCCCTGGGAGCCGCTGACCGTGACCTATGGCCGCCGCGCTCTCGTCGTGGCGGGCGAAAAGCCTCTCCACGGCGCACGATATTTCTCCAGTTGCTGCCAATGCCGCGTGTGGCGAAGGCGTCCGAACTCCCTTGTGGACTCATCGGGGCCGCCGCGAAAGTGTAAAGAAATCCGACGCCGGTCAGGCGCGGCGACGGCGTGCTGCTCCAAGACCGATCACCCCTGCGCCGAGGAGCGCGAGGGTCAATGGCTCCGGTACCGCTGCCGGTTCGACCCAGGTTTGGAAGCCCATCTCGTAATAACCACCAGACACAGTGTTAGGCTTGAGAGCGTAGGGGGTCGCTCCTTGAGCGGATCTGTAATAAAGATATTGGCCGGTGGTGGAGGGAGAGTAGCCAAAAGTTGGCAAATTGCTAGTATAAGACGTAGAATCATACACGTCGATAATCAGCGATTCCCCAACCGTTACATTAATGTTCGGAACGATGAGGGAGGTGGATGACCAGCCGCTAGTGTTCTTTGTAACAGAAATCTTCTTATCATACAGCCACGTCGACTGGACTGTCCCCGCTGTTCCACTTGCGATACGGACTTCGATGCTCTGTGCGCTATTTGAGAGAGTTGATAGAAACAGTTGAATCGATGTTAATAGGCCTGCTGTCCCCACAGTCAATCCCTGCTGGAAATCGGAACCGGATGCGTATTGACCGCCAGTAGTAAAGGGAGTTCCGTAGGATTGGTCGAGCACTGGCGTCGCCGACGCAGCGTGTCCTATGGCGAGCGATAGGGCCAACGTGTGGAACCCTGTCAAAAATGCTGATTTCCTAGCATCTAGGTTATGCATTGCATCAACTCCTTCCAGGCGCACGGCGCTTCACTGTGGATCGCCATTAGCAAATGCCGTGCCATTTAAATTGTGCTTTTATATCAATCTGATGGCAGACGATAAAATATACCGGATTCGGAACGGTGTAAAAAATTGCGTCACGGCGCCGTGATAACTTGACATGCCGCCAGTACGCCATGGCGCGAACATCATGAGCAGGCTCGCCTTTTAATTGTATTCATACTCGTAATTACACTTGGCGACTTTTGCCTGGCTTTCCCGGCAGGTAAAAGGGTCTCGGTTACCAGCTTCGGCGTCTCGCCCAGACAGACCACCGGACAGTTGGGATAAGGGGCCCTCTATGACTTCCAGCACATCTTTTGTCCTGGCCACGAACGTGGCGTTGCCGTCCGGCGGGAGCTGAACGACGCGCTGATTTTCCTGACCGGCGCAAAGGCTTGCCTGCCGGTGCCGACCGCAAACCGGGACGAGTTCGACTTCATTCAGCAAATCGCCGGAGAGCCGATTCATCCATTACTGACCGGGGTAGGTACGGCTCCATCCGGTCGTGCGAGCGGCATGGGCCTTACAGCCTTACCCGGTGGCCGATACAATTCGGTGCCCATCGTGCGCCTCGTCCCCGCGCCCTCACCCCAGATCCAGCGCACGCTGCATGGCGCGGGTTACCTCCGCCACCAGCGCGGCATAGCCCGGCTCCAACCGCGTTTCCGGCGCCGGGCGCAGCGGCGAGGCAATCTCCCGCGCAATCCGCCCCGGGCGCGGCGTCATCAGCACGATGCGGCGGGCCAGAAACGCCGCCTCGTAGATCGAGTGCGTCACGAACACCACGGTGCAGCGCATCGCCTGCCACACCTCCAGCAAGTCCGCCTGCAACCGGTGCCGGGTGAATTCGTCGAGCGCCGCAAACGGTTCGTCCATCAGCAGCAGGCGCGGCTCGGTGACCAGCGCGCGGGCGAGCGAGACGCGCATGCGCATGCCGCCGGAGAGCTGCCGCGGGCGCGCCTGCTCGAACCCGTCCAGACCGACGCGGGCCAGCGCCGCGCGGACCCTCGGCATGGCGCGGTCGTGGGGCACGCCAGCCAGGCGCAGCGGGAGAAAGACGTTCGCCTCGGCGGTGGCCCAGGGCAGGAGCGTGGCATCCTGGAACACGAACCCCGCCTCGCCTGGGCCCGTCTTGTGACCATCGTCCCACGCCAGCGTCCCGGAGTCGGGCCGATCGAGGCCGGCGATCAGCCGCAGGAGCGTGGACTTGCCGCAGCCGGACGGACCAAGCAGGGCGACGAAATCGCCCGGCTCGATCCGCAGCGACACATCGCGCAGCGCTTCGACATCCGGGCCGAAGCGCCGCCCCACGTCATGGAGGCTCAGCACCCGATCAACGCGGCCGTCCGCGCCACGGCCATCGGCGCCCCATGCCACGGCCCGCCCGCCGGTCCACGGGGCAGATGCTGGACAGGTACGGACCTGCCCCTCACCGCCTCAGGTCCGTGCCGACGCTCTTGTTGACGAAAGCCAGCGTGTATCCGTCAGACACGTCCAGGCCTGCAGGATACAGCCCCTCGGTTTGCGCCGCCTGGTAGAACGCCTGCCAGCGAGCCGCCGTCATGGCGCCGATGCCGCCGGTCGCCGCGTCGCCGGCATCGATGAGCCCGTGGGCCTTGATCGACTCGCGGCCATAAGCGAGCAGCGCGTCGGTCATTTCGGGATTGTCCCGCTTGATCAGCGCGTTCCCCGGGGCCGGGTCACCATAGAGATACGAGTACCAGCCCTCGATCGAGGCATCGACGAAGCGCTGCACGAAGTTGGGCCGTTCCTGGATGGTCTTGTCCGCCGTGGCGATCAGGTTTGCGTAACCGGTGAAGCCCGCATCGGCGACCAGCAGCACGACCGGTTCGAACGCCGCCGCTTGCCGGATCGAGAACGGCTCCGACCCGAGCAGCCCCTGCTGGATCGCCGTCTTGTCGGCGAGGAACGGCGCAAGGTTGAAGGTGTAAGGGCGGATCTGGCTGTCCGAATAGCCGAACTTTGCCTTGAGGAAGTTCCACCAGCCCACGCGCGTGTCCGAGCCAATCATGATCGGCTTGCCCTTCAGCGCGGCGAAGCTGTCGTTGCCGGCGCCGGGGTGGGCGATCAGCACGGACTCGTCTTTCTGGAAGATCGCCGCTACGACGCGGAACGGTAGCTTCTCCTTGACCAGGTTCAGCGCGAGGAAGCCGTTCGAGCAGATGGTGAAATCCAGCCGCCCGGCGAGCAGGAGCTGGGTTTGGTTCACCATCGGACCGCCCTGCCGGATCGTCACGTCCAGCCCGTGCCGGGCGTAGAGACCGGTGGCCGCGGCCTGGTAGAACCCGCCGTATTCGGCCTCCGCCTTCCAGTCGAGGCCGAATGCGACGCCGTCGGCCGCGTGCGCGGGCGATGAAGCGAGCGCCATAAGGGCCAGGAGCGCGGCAATTCGGTGCATCTGGGTCCTTGCGGGTTGGCTGCGTGCCTGCGCGGCACAATGGCACCGACGGACGGGCTGGCAAGATGCAGCACGCCCAGAAAGCCCGCTTTGGCCTGGCCTGAGTCAAAGCCAGCGCGGTCAAGCCTGCCAGATCAAACCGGCGCGGCGTCGCTGATGACAAAAGCCGGGGTCACCGTCCCGTTCCATTCTTCGGCCCGCAGATGGCCGGCCAGATGCAGCGGCATCCCGTCGCGGCTCAGCACCGCTTCCGCCAGAGCGCCTTCGCGCGCGCGGAACAGCATCGCCTTCAACCGCGGCCCGTTGCCCTCGCCTTGCAGGAATGTGCGAATGGACGCACCCTCCCGCCCCACGCGATCCGCGCGCATCACCCGCGCGTGCTGCAGCACCAGCATCGGCTCTTCGTTCCCAGCGCCGAACGGCGCCAGCCGCGCAAGATGCCGCGCCAGGTCCGTTGTCGCACCAGCCACCGCCAGCGTCCCCTCGACGGCGAGATCCGCCGCCGACGGCAGCGCGGCGGCCGCTGCCAGACGCTCGTCCAGAAAGGCATGAAAATCCGCCAGCCGATCGGCGGCCAGGGAGAACCCGGCGGCCATCGGATGCCCGCCGCCGGTCGCCAGAATCCCCGCCTGCCGCGCCGCGATCACCGCGCCCCCCAGATCGAGGCCAGCGATCGACCGTCCGGATCCCTTTGCGATGCGGTCGGCGATGCCCGCGACGCAGGCCGGCCGGTTGAACCGCTCCTTGATCCGCCCGGCGATGATGCCGACGACCCCCGGATGCCAGGCGGCGCCGCTGATCAGCAAGGCAGGGTGCCCTTCTGCCGCCTGATCTGCCGCGACGCTCAGCGCCTCGTCCATGATCGCGGCCTCCACCTCCTGCCGCTGGCGGTTCACCGCGTCCAGCATGGAAGCGAGCGAGGCGGCCTCCACCGGGTCGTCGGTCAGCAGCAGCCGCAGGCCCAGATCCGCCTCGGCGATCCGCCCGGCGGCGTTGATCCGCGGCCCCAGCCCGAAGCCGCAGGTGAAGGCGGTCGGGCCGCCGCGCGACTGCGCCACGTCCAGCAGCGCCGCCAGCCCGGGCCGCGCGCGGCGACCCATCACCTTCAGCCCCTGGGACACCAGCGCCCGGTTCACCCCCGTCAGCGGCATCACGTCGCAGACGGTGGCGAGCGCCACGAGATCGAGCAGCGACAGCAGGTCGGGCTCGGACCTTCCCTGGAAAAAACCCTGCCGGCGCAGCGCCCGCACAGTCGCAACCGCGGTGAGGAACGCCACCGCAGCGGCACACAGGAAGGTCAGGCCCGACACATCGTCCAGCCGGTTCGGGTTCACCGTGGCAAGTACCGGCGGCGGCGGACCCTCCGCCTTGTGGTGATCCAGCACCACCACGTCCGCCTGGCCGGCAACCGCGCCCAGCGCAACCGCCGCCGCGGTGCCGCAATCCACGCACACGATCAGGCTGGCGCCGCGGCGGACCAGCGACTGGAGCGCCGGTCCGTTCGGCCCGTAGCCCTCCGTGATGCGGTCCGGCATATGAGCGTGGACCGTGCAGCCGAGCGCTCGGAGCACGGTCACCATCAGTGCCGTGCTGCACGTCCCGTCCACGTCGTAGTCACCGAACACGCCGACCGTCTCGCCGCGCACCACGGCATGCGCGAGCCGTTCCGCCGCCGCGTCCATGTCGGTCAGCACCGACGGGTCCGGCAGCAGCGCGCGCAGCGTCGGGTCGAGGAAATGGCACGCAGCCTCGACACCGACGCCACGCGCCGCCAGCAATCGGCCGATGATCTCGGGAATGCCGATTCGCTGGGCGATGCCGAGGCCGACTCGATCCTCGCCCAGCCGCCAGACCCAACGCCGGCCGCTCAGGCTGCGGCCGACACCGAGGACCGGCCCGACGGCCTGATGGACCAGGTCTATACCTTACCCGGGTTGTTGAAGTTGTGATGGGCCTCGATGAAACGAACGGTACCGGACTTGCTGCGCATGACCATGGAGTGGGTGATCGCCAGCCCGCGGCCCCGCAGCTTCACCCCGCGCAACATGGCGCCGGTGGTGACGCCGGTCGCGGCGAACATCACGTTGCCCTTCGCCATTTCTTCGCAGGTGAATTTATGGCGCGGATCGGTCACGCCCATGCCGCGGGCGCGCTCGATCTGTTCGTCGTTCTCGTACATCAGGCGGCCTTGCATCTGACCGCCGCTGCAGCGCAGCGCCGCCGCCGCCAGAACGCCTTCCGGCGCGCCGCCGGCGCCAAAGTAGATATCCACCTCCGAATCCGGAATGGCAGTCGCAATGATACCGGCCACGTCGCCGTCGCTGATCAGCATGATGCGGGCACCGGCCTCGCGGCAATGGGCGATGATATCGCTGTGCCGGTCGCGATCGAGGATGCACGCCACCAGGTCAGATACGTCGCAGTCCTTGGCGAGCGCCAGGTTGCGGAGGTTCTCCTTGACCGGTGCGTCGAGGTCCACAACGTTGGGGGGCAGACCGCCGCCGACGGCGATTTTATCCATATAGATGTCGGGGGCGTGCAGCAGGTTGCCGCGATCGGCCAGCGCGACGACGGCGAGAGCGTTGGGGCCGCCTTTGGCACACAGGTTGGTGCCTTCCAGCGGGTCGGTGGCGATGTCCATCTCCGGACCGCCGCGGCCGACCACTTCGCCGATATACATCATCGGCGCCTCGTCCATCTCACCTTCGCCGATCACCACGGTGCCAACGATCGGAATCTGGTCGAAGGCGCGGCGCATCGCCTCGACGGCCGCGCCATCAGCCTCGTTCTTCTTGCCAAGCCCGACCCAATGCGAGGCGGCAAGGGCAGCGGCCTCGGTGACGCGGACGAGGTCGAGGGCGAGGTTCCTGTCGGTGTGGACAGGCTTGATCGGCGCGCTGGACGGCATTTGTTCCCTCCGGGGATCGGGTGATATTATTTTCGACCCTAGCATGCGACCAACCGGCCGGCGAGGTTGCTTCGGCGGTGCCAAGGAGGTGCCAGCGTTGCCGGTGGCGCTTACCCGATAAGACGTTACGATTCCTCGGGGGTCACCGTCAGATCATGCTTGGCCGCCTGCCGCAGCACGGTCAGCGACTCGGGTGCCCCCGTTCGCTCGCCGGTCAGCGCCCGGTGCAAGTCGTCCACCCCCGCCACCGCGGCGCCGGCAAACGCAACGATCACATCGCCCGGTTGCACGCCGCCGCGCGACGCCGGCCCGTCCGGCTGCAGCTCCGCTACCAGCACGGCGGTTACCACCGACAGGTCATGGAAGCGCCGCACCCGCGTAGCCAGCGTCACGGTCTGCCCGGACAGGCCGAGGCGCGAACGCCGTACCCGACCTTTCTGCATCAGCGTCGTGGCGACCCAGACCGCGGTGTCGATGCCGATCGCGAAGCAGATGCCCTGCGCCGGTGCGATCATCGCCGTGTTGATTCCCACCACGCGCCCCGCGCCGGAAACCAGGGGGCCACCGGAATTGCCCGGGTTCAAAGGCGCGTCGGTCTGGATCACGCTATCGATGCTGCGGCCACCCCGTGTGCGAAGGGTGCGCCCGAGCGCGCTGACGATCCCCGCCGTCACGGTGCACTGAAAGCCGAGCGGGTTGCCGATCGCCACCACCAACTGCCCGACCCGCAGCGTCCCGGAGCGGCCCGTCTCGGCATAGGCCAGCCCGTTCGCAGCCAAACGCAGAACGGCGGTATCGGTCACCGGATCGTCGCCCACCAGCGCCGCGTCAAGGACCTGCCCATCGGGCAAGGAGGCGCGCAGCCTCGCCGCACCCGCCACCACGTGGCTGTTGGTCAGCACATAGCCATCCGGCGTGAACACCACGCCGGAGCCTTGGCCTCGCGTCCGCCCATCCGCGCGAAGGGCGGTGATGTGAACCACGGCCGGCCCAACGCGCTCGAACGCGTTCACGACCTGGGCGGAATAGGGATCAAGAGCCTCGGAAAGCCCGGTATCGTCCAACGGCATGACTTCGTCCTTTCGCGCCCCAAATGGGCAAGCGGGACGCACGGTCGCACCCGGCCACCCGGCCGGGGTCCTCGCCGGCCATCCGACCGATGCCGCCCCGGCGGCGCGGAGGGCAGTGTCGGGGGATCGACAGACGGAGACGGACGATGACCGAGACCCTGCTGCAGCAGCTTTCCGATGCCCTGACCGCCACCGCCGCTGCGGCCGCCTCGCGTGTGGTGGCAATCCGCACCGGCCACCGCCACCGCAGCGGCATCCTATGGCGGCCGGACGTCGTCGTGACCTCCGAACAGGTGATCCCGGCGCAGTCCGGCTTCACCGTCATGCAGGCCTGCGAGGCGATCCCCGCCACGCTCGCCGGCCGCGACACCGGCACCAACGTCGCGGTCCTGCGGCTGGAACGCGCGGTGCCCGGCATCACGGGCGTTGCGGCCGAACCACTGCCTTTGCCCCGCATCGGCGCTTTGGCGCTGGTGCTTGCCGCGGACGCGGAGGGTGCCGCGGCAGCGCGGCTCGGCATTGTGCACAGCACCGGGCCGGAATGGCACAGCCTGGCGGGCGGGCGCATCGATGCCTTCCTCCGGCTGGACACGCAACTCGGCGGCGACGAGGGCGGTCCGGTGCTGGACGCCGCCGGGCGGTTGCTCGGCATGTCCACCACCGGCCCTCGCCGCCGCGCCCTGGTGATCCCGACCGAGACGATTGCGCGCGTGCTCGATCCGCTGCTGGCCGAAGGCCGGATCGCCCGCGGTTGGCTCGGTGTCGGCCTGCAGCCGGTCACGGTGCCGGAGAGCCTGCGCACGGAAGCGGGGCGCGACAGCGGCATGATGGTGACGAGCCTCTCACCGGGCGCTCCGGCCGAGCAAGCCGGCGTGCTGCCCGGGGACATCCTGCTGGACGTGGACGGCAATCCGGCGCGTCGCGCCCGCGCTCTCGCCGCCGTGCTCGGACCCGAGCGGATCGGGCAGGCGGTGACGCTGCGCTTGCTGCGGGCGGGCGCGCTGCACGCGGTGACGGCCACGGTAGCCGCCCGACCGGCATAATGCCCATGCAAGCGAATCCCGCTCCGCCGTGAGTGCCCCCCTCGGTTCGCTCCGGGTCACGTTGCTCGCAACAGATCCGGTGCGGCGCCACGGGCTTGCCGCCATGCTGCAGGCAGCCGGCCACAGTGTGGTCGAGGACGGCCCCGACGTCGTGCTGTGCGACCTCGAAACGGGCAAGGCCCCGCCCAGGGAGGCTGAGGCCCCGGTGCTCGCCCTGGCCGACCAGGCGATCGATGCCGCGGGCGTTCTGCCGCGTGGCGTGGACCCCGCGATGCTCGACCCCGCGCTGCGCGCCGTCGCGGCCGGCCTGCTTGTCCGCGTGCCCGGCGCCGCTCCCACGCCCGCCGGGTTCCGGGGCGTCGCGGAGGACGCGCCGCCGCTCACGCCGCGCGAGGCGGAGGTACTCGCCCTGGTCGGTCAGGGCATGAGCAACAAAGCCGTTGCGCGGCGGCTCGGCATCTCGCTGCACACGGTGAAGTTCCACCTGGAGGCGCTGTTCGAGAAGCTTGGCGCCAGCAGCCGGGCGCAGGCGGTGGCCATCGGGCTGCGCGGCGGCGCGATCGAACTCTGAGGGCGATCATGGCCCGATTTGGGCATGGAAGCCACATTGCCGCCACAATCGCCACGATTTCGACATTTTCCCTTGAATGCGCGGCGTCACCATTCTTACATATGAGTGCGAAACAGCTTGCAAGGGTTAGAAATGACCAGTGAAAACGGTGTGTTTTTAACGTCCTTCGCGATCTTCGCGCCTCAGGCCTTCATGGTTTGGCGTATCTGGCGCTCCGACCAGTCCCTGCGCAACGAATTGACCGAGCAGCCGAGACTGATCGCCGCACCGCTGGCCGCACGCGGCCCTCGCGTAAGGACCTAGCTAAGCCATTGATTGTCCAGGCTATACCCGCCTAAATAGCCGTGCGATCTGACATTGGAGACTCGTAGCCAGGCGCCAGCTCATACAGCGCCATGTACATCGATCCCCGCCGCTGCCAAAACAGTTCACGATCGCGAGCCTCCCGGTCGTGTTACTTAGCGAACGGTTATGTCGCTGTAAAAAGTACGTATGGGAAACACATGGCGGTCCGGGGCTGGGGGTTCGGTGCTTGCGCAGGGAGAGATCAAATCCCTCACCGGACTCCGAGGAATCGCCGCGTGTTTTGTAATGCTGTACCACTATTTCCCGGATGTTTCCGGCCCTGCGCCCATAAGAACGTTCTGGTTGCACGGTTATTTGTCCGTCGATTTGTTTTTCATCCTCAGCGGCTTCGTCATGGCGCTGAACTATGGCGGCGCGTTCGCGGCGGATTTTTCGGTCAAAACCTACGCGGACTTTTTGTGGAAGCGGCTCGGCAGGGTATACCCGCTCTACATCGTGGTCACCCTCGCGATGGCCGCCCATGCTTACGCCGTCGGTGTCGCACAGAAGTCGCCTTCGGCATGGACTCTGATCAGCAACATCCTGCTCGTCCAGGCATGGGGTTTTGCCGACTGCCTCGGCGGCCCGACATGGTCGATCAGCACGGAGTTCGCGGCCTATCTGTTGTTCCCCGTGCTCGTCGCCACAATCCTTCTCGGCCGCCGGGCATGGAGCTGGTTGGCGGCAGCCGGCGCCGTGTTCATCCTCGTCCTGGTGGCGACGCGCTCGCTCGCCGAACTGAACCAGATCTATGACGGCGTGACGGCCCGAAATGGCCCGCTCGACGTTTTTGGCATCTTCACGACCTACCCGCTGTTGCGCTGTCTGGGCGGTTTCATTTTGGGCGTGGTGACCTTCCGCATCGCCCAGCACCCGGCCGCCCAGCGCCTCGCGGGACGGCGCTTCGCGGGCGACATCGCGTTGCTCGCCGTGGTTGCGGTGATGGCTGTGCCGGGCAGCGACATTGCCTTGATGATCCTCTTCGTGCCGCTCGTTCTGGCACTGGCCGCGCAACGATCGCTGGCGGCCAGGACGCTGGGGACCCGCGCAATCTATTGGCTCGGCCTGGTGTCCTTCTCGATCTACTTGATGCACTGTCCGGTAGAGGGTCTGTTTCGCAAGCCGCTGACGGCGGGTTTGAGCGCATTGCCCCTGCCGCACGCAGCCTGGATGGCGGGCGTCGTCATGGTCGGTCTGTTGTTCGCCTGCTCCGCGGCCACGTACTATGGTATCGAGAAGCCCGCCAGGGACTGGTCGCGCAATCTGATGCGGCGCCGACCGCGGTTCACCTCCCAGCCCGCCGCCGTCGCACCCCTCTGGAGCCCAGGCAAACCAGCCAGTCATTCGCTGGCTCCCGTGCGCTTGGAACCGCGGTCGCAATCGGAGGTTTAGCTATACAAGCGGTGGCCGCCACCGGATGTCCGGCGATTGGCTAGCCCGCCTCGATCCGGATCAGCGTCGGCGGCTCAAGCACCGCGTCCAGCGACGCGATCCGGTCCAACGCAGCACGCATCGCGCTTTCCTGCGTCTCGTGCGTTACCAAAACGACCGGCACCGACTCGCCGGGGCTGCGGCCACGTTGCAGCATCGATTCCAACGAAACGCCCAGATCCCGCAGCACGGCAGTAACATCGGCAATAACGCCTGGCCGGTCCACCACCATCAGACGCAGATAATAGCATCCGATATGCGCCGAAATCGGCACCGACGGGGCGCTCGACAGGCAATCGAACGCAGCGCCCCAGACGGGCGTGGTGCGGTTCCGAGCCAGGTCAACGAGGTCCGCCACCACTGCCGATGCCGTTGGCCCGGCGCCCGCGCCGCGGCCTTCCAGCATGACGCGACCGACGTAGTCGCCCTCCGCCACCACGGCGTTGAACACGCCGTCCACGCGCGCGATCGGTGCCGCACGCGGCACCATGCAGGGATGCACCCGTGCCGAGATGCCACCGACCTCCCGCCGCGCAATGCCAAGCAGCTTGATGGCGTAGCCCAGCTCCCCGGCATAGGCGATGTCGAGCGCCGAGATCCCGCGGATGCCTTCGACGTACACGGCGTCGAAGGCCACCGGCCGGCCGAACGCAAGCGCTGCCAGAATGGCCAGCTTGTGCGCTGCGTCGATGCCGTCGATGTCGAACGACGGATCGGCCTCCGCGTAGCCCAGCCGTTGCGCATCTGCAAGCACGTCGCCAAATTCACGGCCATGGTCGCGCATTTGGGTCAGGATATAGTTGCAAGTGCCGTTCAGGATGCCGGCGATGCGAAGGATGCGGTTGCCGGCGAGCCCCTCGCGCAGCGCCTTGATCACCGGAATCCCACCGGCAACCGCCGCCTCGAAGGCGAGCGTTACGCCCGCGCGCTCGGCGGCTGCGGCCAGCGCGGCGCCATGCACCGCCAGCATCGCCTTGTTCGCCGTCACCACCGGCTTGCGCATCTCGATGGCGGTCTCGACCAGCGTGCGCGAGGGCCCGTCGGCGCCGCCGATCAGCTCCACCACGGCTTCAACCGACGGATCACGCGCCAGCGCCACCGGGTCGTCGTACCAGCGCAGGCCGGAGAGCGATACGCCGCGATCGCGCGACCGGTCGCGGGCTGAAACGGCGGTGACCGCGATCGGCCGCCCGGCGCGTGCCGCCACCACGTCGGCATTGTCGCGCAGCAGCTTCAGCACGCCGACCCCCACGGTACCCAGGCCGGCGACCCCGACCGAGAGCGGGCGGGTCATTGCGCCGCCGCGTTCAGCTCTGGCTCTGCCTCGTTCGATCCGGCCTGCAGGAAGGCGCGGATGTTGCGGACCGCCTGGCGCAGCCGCTGGGTGTTCTCGACCAGCGCAATGCGCACGTAGCCTTCACCGTGCTCGCCGAAGCCGATGCCGGGTGCCACGGCCACCTTGGCGCGCGCCATCAGGAGCTTGCTGAATCCCACGCTGCCAAGGGCGGCATAGCGGGGCGGAATCGGCGCCCAGGCGAACATCGAGCCTTCCGGGCTCGGTATGTCCCATCCCGCCTGCGCCAGGCCGGGGATCAGCACGTCCCGCCGCTCCCTGTAAAGTGTACGCAGTTGCTCGACGCAGTCCTGCGGCCCGGTCAGCGCCGCCGCCGCCGCGACCTGGATCGGCGTGAACGCGCCGTAGTCCAGGTAAGACTTCATCCGCGTCAGGGCGTTGATCAACCGGGCGTTGCCAGCGGCAAACCCCATGCGCCAGCCGGGCATGGAATAGGTCTTCGACAGGCTGGTGAACTCAACCGCGATGTCCTTGGCCCCCGGGACCTGCAGCAGCGACGGCGGCGGCTTGTTGCCAAAGTAGATCTCGGCATAAGCGAGGTCGGACATGATCCAAATCTCGTTCCGGCGCGCGAAGGCGACGATCTCTTTGTAGAAGTCGAGGTCGGCGAGATAAGCCGTTGGATTGGACGGGAAGTTGACGATAAGCGCCGTCGGCTTCGGTACCGAGTGCCTCACCGCGCGATCCAGCGCCCTGAGCATGTCTTCGCCCGGCGCCGCGGGGATCGAGCGCACCGAGGCGCCGGCGATGATGAAGCCGAACTGGTGGATCGGATACGACGGATTCGGCACCAGGATCGTATCGCCCGGGCTGGTGATGGCCGAGGCAAGGTTCGCCAATCCCTCCTTCGATCCGAGCGTCGCGATCACCTCGGTCTCAGGGTCGAGGGCCACGTCGAATCGCTGCCGGTAATAGGCGGCCAGCGCCCGGCGCAGACCAGGGATGCCTTTGCTGACGGAGTAGCGGTGGGTGCGCGGGTCCTGCACCGCCTCGACCAGCTTTGCGACGATATGCGGGGGGGTAGCGCTGTCGGGATTGCCCATCCCGAGATCGATGATGTCCTCGCCGGCCGCCCGGGACCTGGCCTTGGCCTGGTTGACCTCGGCAAAGACGTACGGCGGCAGGCGACGGATGCGGTGGAATTCCCCGGAGGATTCGGTGGACATAGGGACTCTTTCGAAACAAAGATGCTATTGTATCAGCCGCGCGGTCGCGCCGCGACCAATCGCTTCGGCGTCCACCGAGATGGCAGACGCCGGCACTCCATCAGCGGCCAACGCCGCTGCGACCGCCCTGGCACGTGACAGCGCCAGCGCCAGGGAAGCGGATTGTGCGTCCGGGGCGATGGCCGTCGCGTCACCGTAACCGACGACGGCGATTCTGCCGTTGCCGCGATGCGAGGCTAACAGCTTCAGCAGATCGCCAGCAGACGGCGTCAGGATGGCCGACGCAGCGCCGAACTCGACCGTTACCCCCTTGGTGGCGTCGCTTTGCGCCAGCGTTTGGGTTGGGGCGGTCGTCCTCGGAACGCCGGGAAGATCTGGTGGCGGCGGGGGCGTCTCCGGCATCGGCACGGCGGCGGCCACGGGCGTTTCGGCGTGCGCTCCCGTCTGAGCCTGGCCGGATGGCACGCCGACGGCGGACGGGGTGTTGGCCGGCACGGCGAGGGCGGCGCTTTGTACTGCCCCGCGCGGGGCAGCCGAAGGAGCCGCAGGCGGCAGCACGGCGGGCGGCGGCGGGGCGGTCGCGGCCTGCAGGGTGGCGCTTGCGGCCGGTTCCGCCCCTGGTGCTGCAGGCGGCGTCGGGGGCGCCGCGGTTCCGCGGCCGAACAGCGCTGGTGACGCCCCCGGGTTGGACGGGTCGGCCAGCGGCGTGGTCTCGGCAATATGCTGCGCATTCGCCCGATCCGCGACCAGCGATGCCGACAGAGCATCCAGCGCCACGCGGTCCGGCGCGCTGGGTTTGGCCGGCACGGTCGCCAGGTTCGGATACGGCGCATTGTCCTTCGGCGGCGGCGGCCGTTCCTCGGCGATTTTGCCACCCTCCAGCGAGTGCCACCAGTTCACCGGATTCATCGCAGAATGGGAGGAGCAGCCGGCCAGCAGCGGCGCGGCCATGACGGCCGGCCATGCACGGGCGATGGCTTGAACCCGACCGCGCGGCCCTTTAGGTTGCGCCCTTCTCTTGCCGTAAACCATAATTGTCGGATTCCGCTTCCCGATGCGGGCGCCTGTGTAGCCGCTGGAGGAGCCGACGCAAAGGATGCCTGCATGGCCGACGTCGACAAGCCGGAGAATGCATTGTTTAAGTTGCCTGATCCCGCCGTGATCGGCCGCTCCATGGCCGACATCGCCGAGCGCTCCCAGCGAATCGTTGGAGAGTGGCTGTCCCGCCAGGCCGAGAGCGGCGTCCCGCCGACGGACCCGCTCAACATCGGCAGCGCATTCCTCGAAATGACGCAGCGCATGATGACCAACCCGGCGCATGTGATGAAGGCGCAGATCGGGTTTTGGCAAGACTATATGACGCTGTGGCAGAACACCGCGCGCCGCCTGATGGGTTTGAAGCCGGACCCGGTGATCGACGCACCCTCCGCCGACCGACGCTTCAAGGATGAGGCGTGGAAGGAACATGAGGTCTTCGACTTCATCAAGCAGACCTACCTGCTCTCCGCCCGGTACGTGCAGGACGTCGTGCGCCAGACCGACGGGTTGGACCCCAAGACCGCGCAGAAGGTGGATTTCTACGCCCGCCAGTTCTGCGACGCGATGAGCCCGTCGAACTTCCTGCTGACCAACCCCGAAGTGCTGCGCAAAACCGCGGAGACCGGCGGCGAGAACCTGCTGAAGGGCCTGTCCAACCTGCTCGCCGATCTGGAGCGGGGCAAGGGCAAGCTCAGCATCCGGATGACGGATATGGACGCCTTCCGCCTGGGCGAGAATATCGGCATCTCGCCCGGCAAGGTGGTGTTCCAGAACGAGCTGATGGAGCTGATCCAGTACTCCCCTGCCACAGAGACGGTGCTGAAGCGCCCGCTGCTGATCATCCCGCCCTGGATCAACAAGTTCTACATCCTGGACCTGCGCCCCAAGAACAGCTTCGTGCGCTGGGCGGTCTCGCAGGGCCACACCGTGTTCGTGATCTCCTGGATCAACCCGGACGAGCGGCTGTCGGAGAAGGGGTTCGAGGACTACATGCAGGAGGGCCTGCTGACCGCGCTGGACGCGATCGAGGAGGCCACCGGCGAGCGCGACGTGAACGCGATCGGCTATTGTCTGGGCGGCACGCTGCTCGCTGCAACGCTCGCCTACTCCGCGGTGAAGGGCGACAACCGGATCAAGTCGGCGACCTTCTTCGTTACCATGATGGACTTCAAGGAAGCCGGCGAACTCGGTGTGTTCATCGATGAGGAGCAACTCAAGCTCATCGAGGACAAGATGGCCAAGCGCGGCTATCTGGATGGGTCCGAGATGGCGGGCACCTTCAACCTGCTGCGGGCCAACGACCTGATCTGGTCGTTCGTGGTCAACAACTATCTGCTGGGCAACGAGCCGTTCCCGTTCGACCTGCTATATTGGAACAGCGATTCGACACGCATGCCGGCGCGCATGCACAGCTTCTACTTGCGCAAGATGTACCAGGAGAATCTGCTGGTGCAGGCCGGCGGCGTCGAGTTGTCGGGCGTGCCGATCGACCTGCGCAAGATCAAGACCCCGTCCTACTTCCTGTCCACACGCGAGGATCACATTGCGCCGTGGAAATCTACCTATGCCGGCACGCAGCTCCTGTCGGGCCGCCGGCGCTTCGTGCTGGCGGCATCCGGCCACATCGCCGGCGTGGTGAACCCGCCGGAGGGCGGCAAGTACAGCCATTGGATCAACGAGGAACTGCCGCCGGACCCGGAAGACTGGTTCCGCGGCGCGACCGAGGTGCCCGGCTCCTGGTGGCCCGACTGGCAGCGCTGGGTGACCGGCCTGGCCAAGGCCACGGTGCCCGCGCGCATCCCGGGCGAGGGCAAGCTGCCAGCGATCGACGATGCCCCGGGCAGCTACGTGCGGGTGCGGCTGATCTGAGACCGATGGGCGCGGCGTTTCCGCTTAGCCGCGCCCTCGCCCGCGGTCGGTCTCCCATCCAGGTGATGGGCCGGTTGTGACCGGCTTATCGGGCGCATCCGCATCCTGTTCATCAAAGGCCAGTTGCCGCTGCGCCGCTTCGGCTTCGGCTTCGTCCGCTCCAACCTTCCAGGATAAATCGCGCGCGGCGCAGGCAACCCGCCGCGCGCGAGTCGGCTCAATCCAATGCGGCCCGCCGATGAACGGGCTGCGACGCTGAGGTCGTCCGTCCCACGCTATGCGGGGTAACGAGGGGTACCCTGGGCTTTTCCGCCCCGCTTCCGTCAGTGTGGGTCATCGGACGGGGGCATCTGTATGACGTCCCAACCACCCCCGCGTGATCCGCTGGATCTGGCAGCCGCAGAAGCCCGCGCCTGCCAGATCTGCGCCGGGCATCTGCCACTGGGGCCGCGCCCGGTGTTCCGGGTCTCGGCCACGGCGCGGCTGCTGATCGTCGGGCAGGCGCCGGGGACCAAGGTCCACCTGACCGGCCTGCCGTGGAACGACCCGTCCGGCGACCGGCTGCGCCGCTGGCTCGCGATGGAACGCGACACGTTCTACGACGCGAGCCGTATTGCCATCGTGCCGATCGGGCTGTGCTATCCCGGCCGCTTGCCCAACGGAGGCGACGCGCCGCCGCGGCCGGAATGCGCGCCACTTTGGCATGCGCGGCTGGTCTCGCTGATGCCGGAGGTCCGGCTGACGCTGCTGGTCGGAAGCTACGCGCAGGCCTTCGTGCTCGGCCCTGGCGCGATGACCGATCGGGTGCGCGCGTTCCGCGATCACCTGCCGCACCGAATCCCGCTGCCGCATCCTTCGTGGCGGACCACCGCGTGGGAGACTCGCAACCCGTGGTTCGGCGCCGAGGTCTTGCCGGCATTGCGTGAGGCCGTTGCGGCGACACTGTCGCGAGCGACTGCCTGATTCTCCCGGAGGTGATCGCAGAAAACGCCGACGCCCCGGCGCCGGCTCGGAAGTTATCAGGCGACCGGCGTCCCGCTACACGCCATCCGTGACTTGCGCCAGGTCAAAGATCGGGAGACGGTGACGGCGCAGCGACCGACCGGGGGTTCAGGCATGGACGACCAGCGTCAGGCCGTCATCACGATCGACGGGCTCGCCAGGCTGATCGAGGCCCTGCGCGAGGATGGGTTCCGCGTGATCGGCCCCACCCGCCGGGACGATGCGATCGTCTATGACGACATCGAGACCGTGGACGACCTCCCCGCCGGCTGGACCGACGAACAAGATGGCGGCCACTACCGCCTGGCCCGCCGCGCCGACACGGCGCTGTTCGGCTATGTCGTCGGTCCGCATTCCTGGAAGCGCTACCTGCATCCGCCGCTGCTGCGCCTCTGGCGGGCCGAGCACAGCGGCGGCACGGTCACGATGACCGGTGGCGCCGACCCGGCCGAACCGCAGGCCTTCCTTGCCGTGCGCGCCTGCGAATTGCACGCAATCGCGATCCAGGACCGCGTGTTCCTCGGTGGCCCGTATGTCGATCCGCACTACAAGGCGCGGCGCGAGGCTTCCTTCATCGTGGCGGTGAATTGCGGCCAGGCGGGCGGCACCTGCTTCTGCGCCTCGATGAAGACCGGCCCCAAGGTCGGCGAAGGCTATGACATCGCGCTCACCGAACTGTTGACCGGCGAGCATCGCTTCCTGGCCGAAGCCGGCAGCGAGCGGGGCGCCGCGCTGCTGGCCCGCCTGCCGCGGCGCGGCGCAGCGCCTGCGGACCAGGAGGAAGCGGGCGCCGCGGTGGCGCATGCCGAGGCGACGATGGGCCGCCACATGCAGGCCGATGGCGTACACGATCTGTTGATGGCCAATCTGGAGCATCCCCGCTGGGAGGACGTCGCCGGCCGCTGCCTGACCTGCGGCAACTGCACACAGGTCTGCCCGACCTGCTTCTGCGCCACCGTCTCGGACGACAGTGACCTGTCCGGCACCGTTTCGGAGCGGAAGCGAAGCTGGGCCTCCTGCTTCAGCATCGACTTTTCCTACATCCACGGCGGCAGCATCCGGCAGTCCGGCAAGTCCCGCTACCGGCAGTGGATGACCCATAAGCTCGCCACCTGGCACGACCAGTTCGGCACCTCCGGCTGCGTCGGCTGCGGTCGCTGCATCACCTGGTGCCCGACCGGCATCGACATCACCGAGGAAGTGCGCGCGATCAGGGGAGTCGGCGATGGAGTCGCATGATGGGCGCGGCGCTGGCGTCGGGGGAGCGGTGAGATGACTGCGAAGCGCACGGCCTCCCGCAAGCCCAAGCTTGCGGTCTGGAAGTTTTCGTCCTGCGACGGCTGTCAGTTGACCCTGCTGGATTGCGAGGACGAGCTGCTGGCGGTCGCCGGTGCGATCGACATCGCCTACTTCCCCGAGGCCACGCGCGCCGTGGTCAAGGGGCCGTACGACCTGTCGCTGGTGGAAGGCTCGATCACCACGCCGCACGATGCGGAGCGCATTCACGACGTACGCAAGCAGTCGCGCTTCCTGGTTACGATCGGCGCCTGCGCGACCTCCGGCGGCATTCAGGCGCTGCGCAACTTCCGCGACGTGCGCGCTTTTACCGACATCGTTTACGCGCATCCCGAATTCATCGACACGCTGGCGACCTCGACCGCGATCCGCCAGCACGTCAATGTCGATTTCGAGCTGCAGGGCTGCCCAATCAACAAGCACCAGCTCATCGAGCTGCTGTCCGCCTATCTGAACAAGCGCCGCCCGAACATCCCGGCAAACAGCGTGTGCATGGAGTGCAAGCAGCGCGGCACGGTCTGCGTGCTGGTGCGCGGCGCCGCGTCCTGCCTGGGGCCAGTCACGCATGCCGGGTGCGGCGCCATTTGTCCGGCCTACAACCGCGGATGCTATGGCTGCTTCGGCCCGAAGGAGACGCCGAACACCCAGGCGCTCGCTGCCGAGCTGGCCAGAGCGGGCATGGACGAACGCGACATCCAGCGCGTGTTCCGCACGTTCACGTCCAACGCCGAGCCGTTCCGGCAGGAAAGCGCGCGTCATGGATCGTAGGACGATCAAGGTCGATTACCTGGCCCGGGTGGAAGGCGAAGGGGCGCTGCGCGTTGCGATCGAAGGCGGCATCCTGCGCGAGGTGGAACTGCGCATCTTCGAACCGCCGCGCTTCTTCGAGGCGTTCATGCGCGGCCGGTCCTGCATGGAGGCGCCGGACATCGCCGCGCGCATCTGCGGGATTTGCCCGATTGCGTATCAGATGAGCGCGGTGCATGCGATCGAGGACGCGCTCGGCGTGACCATCACGCCGGCGATCCGCGCGCTGCGCCGGCTGATCTATTGCGGCGAATGGATCGAAAGCCACACGCTGCACATCTACATGCTGCACGCCCCCGACTTCCTCGGCTACGAGGGCGCGATCGAGATGGCGAAGGACCATGGCGAGGTGGTGCGCCAGGGGCTGGACCTGAAGAAAGTCGGCAACGAACTGCTGGCCGTGGTGGGCGGGCGCGAGATCCACCCGGTCAATGTCCGCGTCGGCGGATTCTACCGCGCGCCGACCAAGCGCGAGCTGCGCAGCCTGGTGCCGGCGCTGGAGCGCGCGCGGGACATCGCCCATGCGACCGTTCGGTGGACGGCGGGGCTCGATTTTCCCGATCTGGAGCGCGACTACGAGTTCGTGTCGGTCGGCAAGGCAGGCGAGTATCCGTTCAACGAAGGGCGCATCGTCTCCAACAAGGGGCTCGACATTCCGGTCACCGAGTACGACCGGAACTTTGCGGAGTCGCATGTCAGGCACTCCAACGCGCTGCATTCGCACCTGCAAGGGCGGCCTTACCTGACGGGTCCGCTGGCGCGCTACAGCCTTAACTCGGACTTTTTGTCGCCGCTGTGCCGGCAGGCGGCGAAGGAGGCAGGGCTCGGGCCGACCTGCAACAACCCGTTTCGGAGCATTATCATCCGCGCGGTCGAGGTGCTGTACGCCTGCGACGAGGCGCTGCGCCTGATTGGCGAGTACGAACCGCCCGAGGAAAGCTTCGTGCCGACTCCGGCGCGGGCTGGCACCGGCTATGCCGCCACCGAAGCGCCGCGCGGAATGCTGTACCACCGCTACAAGCTGGACGCCGATAGCAGCATCCTGGACGCCAAGATCGTCCCGCCGACCTCGCAGAACCAGCCGAGCATCGAGGACGATGTGCGTGAGTTCGGCGGCGCCTGGCTGGATCTTCCGGACGACCAACTGCGTCACCGCTGCGAGCAGGCGATCCGCAACCACGATCCCTGCATCTCCTGCGCGACGCATTTCCTCAAGCTGGACGTTATACGTTCCTGAACCATGCCGCGGCGCGCGAGCGGTAGGGCGGATAAGCGGAGCGCCATCCGCCGCTGCGGGGCCGCATGCAGCATTGGTGGGCTGTAGCGCATGACGACATTTTCCATGTCAGGGTGTTGTGGGCTATGGCGCCGAGGAAGCGGACTGGGCCGCCCCGATCGCTACGGCCATTTCACCACGGGCGGCAGGCTCATCAGGATCGCTTCGACATTGCCGCCGGTCTGCAATCCGAACAGCGTGCCGCGATCGTGGAGCAGGTTGAACTCGACGTAGCGCCCCCGGCGCACGAGCTGGTGCTCGCGTTCCGCCGCGGTCCAGTTTTCGCCCATGCGGCGCCGGACGATCGCGGGATAGGAGTCCAGGAAGGCGAGCCCGACATCCCGCGTGAAGGCGAAGTCGGAATCGGCGTCGCCCGAAAAGAAGTGGTCGTAGAAAATCCCGCCCGCCCCTCTTGGCTCGTTCCGGTGCGGCAGAAAGAAATACCTGTCGCACCAGGCCTTGAACGCGGGATAGCGGTCGGGGTCGTAGCGGTCGCAGGCCGCCTTGAAGCCGGCGTGGAACAGCGCGGCGTCTTCCCGGGCCTCCGCCGTTTCCAGCCGCATCGGGGTCAGGTCGCCGCCGCCGCCGAACCAGCCCTCGGTCGTGACCAGCATGCGCGTGTTCATGTGCGCCGCCGGCACCCGCGGGCTTTGCGGATGAGCTACCAGGCTGATGCCGCTCGCCCAGAAGCGCGGGTCCCGGTCGGCTCCGGGGATCTGGTCACGGAACCCCGGGCTGAACTCCCCGCAGACCGTGGAGACGTTCACCCCGACCTTCTCGAACACCCGGCCATGCATCACGCTGGTCACGCCGCCGCCGCCATGGGAGCCGTCCGGCGTGGGACGTTGCCATTCGGTCCGGACGAATCGGCCGGGCGGCTGGCCGGCTAAATCGCCGGCGGGGTAATCGGCGGGCGCACCCGCCGGCGCGTCCTCGATCGCCTCGAAGGCGGCGCAGATGCGGTCGCGCAGCTCTTCGAACCACGCGCGGGCACGGTCCTGCAGGCCGCTGTGAGGCGGTGCAGCGGAGTCTTGCGTCATAAGCACTTGTCCCCAGCTCACGGGCAGGCTAGCCCGATCCCGCGGCAAGGTGCAGAGGGGAAATGCCTTCTCTGGCATGTGCCGCCATCGGCTGAAATCCGGCAGTCCGCAAGGACCTGTCCGGGGTCAGGTGTACCCAGCGCCTGGCCAACGTCTCGATCGAGGTGAAGATGGCACGCACGACCGCCGTACCCGCAAAGCCTGTTGTGGAGCTTCCTGACGTTACAAAACGCGATTTCCTGCAACTGGTCGCCCTCGCCGGCGCGGCGGTTGGAACCGGCGCGATTGCCTGGCCGCTGATCGATTCGATGAACCCGTCGCAGGACGTGCTGGCGCTGTCCTCGATCGAGGTGGACCTGACGCCGGTCGTCGTCGGCCAGGGCATCACCGTGATGTGGCAGGGCAAGCCGATCTTCGTGCGCCACCGCACGGCGACGGAGACCAAGGAAGCCCAGGACGTCCAGGTTTCCCAGTTGATCGATCCGCAAGCGGACTCGGCGCGGGTCAAGGCCGGGCACGATGAGTGGATCATCGTGGTCGGCATTTGCACGCATCTGGGCTGCGTGCCCCTCGGCAACAAGCCGAGCGATCCGCGCGGCGATTGGGGCGGCTGGTTCTGCCCCTGCCACGGCAGCCAATACGATACGTCCGGCCGGGTCCGGCACGGGCCGGCGCCGGCCAACCTGCCGGTTCCGCCCTACGCGTTCGCGACCGACACAAAGATCAAGATCGGCTGACGCCGGTCCAGCCGATTTAGCAGCGACCTGCCTCCGAAGGGTTCCACGATGGCCGGCATACAAGAAAGTACCTTCCGCAATCCGGTGATAAACTGGATTGACACCCGTCTGCCCATCTTCACGATGATGCAGAAGGAATACGGAAACTTCCCCACCCCGAAGAACTTCAACTACCTCTGGAATTTCGGTGCCTTGTCGATGGTGATCCTGGTGATCATGATCGCCACCGGCATCTTCCTGGCGATGAACTACCAGCCGAATGTCACCATGGCGTTCGATTCCGTCCAGCGCATCATGCGCGACGTGAACTACGGCTGGCTGATCCGCTACGCGCACCAGAACGGCGCGTCGATGTTCTTCATCGTGGTCTATATCCATATTTTCCGCGGGCTCTACTACGGCTCCTACAAGTCGCCGCGCGAGCTGCTGTGGATGCTGGGCGTCGTGATCCTGCTGATCATGATGGCGACCGCGTTCATGGGCTACGTGCTGCCCTGGGGCCAGATGTCCTACTGGGGCGCCACCGTCATCACCAACCTGTTCTCCGCCTTCCCGATCGTCGGCCAGCCGATCGTGACCTGGCTGTGGGGCGGGTTCAGCGTGGACAACCCGACGCTGAACCGCTTCTTCAGCCTGCACTACCTGCTGCCGTTCGTCCTGATCGGGATCGTGTTCCTGCACGTCGCGGCGCTGCACATCGTCGGCTCCAACAACCCGCTGGGCATCGACGTCAAAACCCCGCAGGACACGCTGCCATTCCACCCGTATTACACGGTCAAGGACAGCGTCGGGCTCTGCGTCTGCCTGCTGGTGTTCGCCACGCTGATCTTCTTCGCCCCCAATTTCCTGGGCGATCCGAACAACTTCATCCCGGCCAACCCGTTGCTGACGCCCAGCGACATCGTGCCGGAATGGTACCTGTTGCCGTACTACGCCATCCTGCGCGCTGTGCCGAACAAGCTCGGCGGCGTGTGCCTGATGTTCGGCTCGATCCTGATCCTGTTCGTGCTGCCGTGGCTTGACACCTCGAAGGTGCGCAGCGCCCGGTTCCGGCCGATCTACCGTCAGCTCATCTGGGTTTGGGTGGCGTCGTTCTTCGTGCTCGGCATGGTCGGGGCGCACAAGCCGCTGGGCTGGTGGGTGCTGACCGGCCGCATCGCCACGCTGTATTACTTCGCCCACTTCCTGATCGTGCTGCCGCTGCTGCCCCGTTTCGAGAAGACGCTGCCGGTTCCGGAAAGCATCAGCCAGCCCGTCCTGGGCGGTGGACGTCTGCCTCGCGGCGTCCCCGCAAGATCGATGGAGAACGCATAATGCGCGCGTTGCGCTCGATGATTGCCGGGGCGGCGCTTGCCGCCGCCCTCGCAACGCCCGCCGCCGCCCAGTTCGCGGTGACGCCGGAGCCGCCGAAGCAGGAGTGGAGCTTCGAGGGCGTGTTCGGCACCTACGACCTCGCCGCGGCGCAGCGTGGGTTCCAGGTCTATTCCGAGGTCTGCTCGAACTGCCACTCGATGAAGCAACTGCACTATCGCGACCTGGCCGGCATCGGGCTGTCCACCGACCAGATCAAGGCGGTTGCCGCCGCTGTGCAGGTGCCAGCCGGGCTCAACGATAGCGGCGAGCCGATCAACGGGCCAGGCACCCCGGCCAGCCAGTTCCGCTCGCCGTTCCCGAACGAGAAGGCGGCCCGCGCGGCCTTGAACGGCGCCCTGCCGCCGGACCTCTCGCTGATCATCAACGCTCGCGAGGGACATGCCGACTACGTCTACGCGATCCTGAACGGCTACGTTACGCCGCCGTCCGACTTCAAACTTCTGGCGGGGATGAACTACAATGAGTACTTCCCCGGCCATCAGATCGGCATGCCGCAGCCGCTGCGCGACGGTCAGGTGACCTTTGCCGACGGCACGCCGAACACGTTGCCCCAGATGTCCCACGACGTGGCGACCTTCCTGGCCTGGGCCTCGAATCCGGAACTGGCGGAGCGCAAGCAGATCGGGGTGCGGATCATCCTCTTTCTTGTGTTCATGACCGGCATCACCTACGCGGTGAAGCGCAAGGTCTGGGCGGATGTCCACTAAGCTGACGACGGAAGACAGAGGACGGGGGACTGACGGTTTGTCGGTCTTCCGTGCTGTCGGGGGGATTGGCCGATGACGGAGCCCGTTATCGGCATCATTGGCGGCTCCGGCCTGTACGATATCGACGGGCTGGAGGAGAAGACCTGGCAGCAGGTCGAGACCCCCTGGGGAATTCCGTCGGACGCGCTGCTGTTCGGGCGGCTTGATGGGGTGCGCTGCGTTTTCCTGCCTCGGCACGGACGCGGCCACCCTCTATCGCCGACGCACCTGAACTACCGGGCGAATATCGATGCGCTGAAACGGTCCGGCGTGACCGACGTGATCTCGCTCTCGGCGGTCGGCAGCCTGAAGGCAGAGCTGCCGCCCGGCCATTTCGTGATCGTCGATCAGTTCATCGACCGCAGCTTTGCCCGGGAGAAAAGCTTCTTCGGCGAGGGCGTGGTGGCGCATGTCTCCATGGCTCATCCGGTCTGCTCCCGACTCGGCGATGCGCTGGAGACGGCGGCTCGCGGCCTGGACCTGCCGGTGACGCGCGGCGGCACCTACCTGGTCATGGAGGGGCCGCAGTTCTCCACCAAGGCCGAGAGCGAGCTGTACCGCTCCTGGGGCTGCAGCGTCATCGGCATGACCAACATGCCGGAGGCCAAGCTCGCCCGGGAAGCGGAGCTTTGCTACGCGACCGTGGCCATGGTCACGGATTATGACTGCTGGCACCCAGACCACGACCACGTCACGGTCGAGGCGATCGTGAGGGTGCTGCTGGACAATGCCGACAAGGCCCGCGCCCTGGTTCGGGCGGTCGTGCCGGCGGTTGGCAAGCCCCGCGATCTCTGCCACGCCGGCTGTCGCCACGCGCTCGACAATGCGATCATTACCGCGACCCATATGCGGGACCCGGCGCTGATCGCCAGGCTGGATGCCGTCGCGGGGCGCGTGCTATAGCTATTTGTCGACGCGCGTATCGCCGGTAAGCCGTTTCGCCGTCTGGGTGGCCTGTCGCACCTCTGTCGGGGTCGCGTCGGCCGCCCCGGCGCCGAGCTTTACCCCTCCATCCGGCTGCGGCACGGCGACCGGTTTCACCACAACGGGCGCGCTGCCCTGCTTCTTCATATCCAGGTCGTCGGCGACCTTCGGGGATACATCGACCACGCGCCCGTCGATGAAGGGGCCGCGGTCCTCGACCCTCACTGTGGCTTCCTTCCCGTTCTCGGTGTTGACGACCTTGGCGGTCGTGCCCAGTGGCAGCGTCTTGCTCGCCGCGACATTGTCATTCGGGTTGAAGCGACCGCCGTTGGCCATCTTTTTGTGCGTAAACGAGTGGGCGTAGAAGGAGGCTCGTCCCTTCTCCTTGCGACCCGAGTGGTCGGTCACGCTCTTGCCTCGCGGCGCGACGGGTGGAAGGGCGTTCAGCTTCTCTGCCTCCTGCCTGGCCTGAGGGCTTTCCGGTGCCGGCGTCTCGGCAAATGCAAGGGAAGCCGTCCAGGTCAGGGCAACACCTGCCCAGGCAGCAGCCAAACCACGTCGCACCGGGTCGCCTCCTGTCGCTGCGTGATGTCGCCAGTAAAGACGCGTGAGCCCGCAGTTGGTGCCAGCAAAAAGGGGCACTCGGTGACCAGTGCACGCAACGTGTTATGCGGGCAGGCCGAGTCCGATGACCGCTTGGGCGTAGGGCGGATAAGCCCTTGCGCCATCCGCCGTTGCCGGCACCGCAGAGGTGGACGGCGCTGCGCTTGTCCACCCTACCGCTTACGGCTGCTCCAGCGCTTGCGGCGGCGCGCTGCTCAGGCAGGCCCGGCGAAGCGGGCGAAGGCGACGGTCAGCACCTGGTATATCGGACGTTTGAAGTCGACACCCAGGCTTGGTAGCTCCGCCAAATGCGCCCAGCGCCAGGCATCGAACTCCGGATGCGGGTCCGCGTCCAGGCGGATATCGCCGTCCGTGCCGGTGAACCGCAGCGCGAACCAGCGCTGACGCTGGCCGCGGTATTTGCCCTTCAGGGCCACGCCGACCAGATGCGCCGGCAGGTCGTAGGTCAGCCAGTCCGGGTGTTCGCCGATGATCTCGGCGCGGTCGGTGCCGATCTCCTCGGCCAGCTCACGCAGCACCGCGGCGCGAGGGTCCTCGCCCTCGTCGATGCCGCCCTGGGGAAGCTGCCAGCCGCCTTCGGCTTTCGGCAGGTCGGCACGGCGCGCGACGAAGACCAACCCCTGTCGATTGAACAGCGCGGCCCCGACGTTCCGGCGATACGGGAGACGGACGGGATCTTTCATTGCGCGGCGGTCTCTTTATCCGGCGGCGGCTCCACCAGTGCGCTGACTGGCGCCAGCGCCACCCCGCGACCGGCCAGCCCGCTCGCCCAGGCGGCAATCCGGTCTATGGCGACCGGACGGACCGCCGTGACCAAGCCAAGCGCGCTGCCTTTGTCTTGCGCAAGACGTTCGAGCCGGTCCAGCTTCGCGTCGATCTCGGTGTGGGTCGCGGGCTCGTCCACCACTATGTCGATGCCTCGGCTCCACACATAGGGCGGCCTGGGCGCATCAGGCCGAGGGTCCACATACAGCAAGCCGCGTTCTGCCAGAGTCGCCAGCACCGGCGCCATCTGACCTTGCATGCCCACGAAACGCTCCCCGCGCAACGTGCCAAGCGCGGCGGTGGCGCCGACATAGCCGTCGATCCGGGCCAGCACCCAGTCCAGCAGCGCGCGATTCTGCTCTGGCGGCAGCGTCGTCATCAGCGCGTGGTTGCCGGGATCGTTCAGCGGGTAGCCTTGCGGCTCCATCGGGATTGCGACCAGGTATTCATGACCCGCGAGACGGGCAGCAGCCAGCAGGGGACCTGGATTCGCGGCATAGGGCGAGACGACCAGGGTAACGCCGCCCGGCAGCAGCTTCACCGCGCGCTCGCTGTCGGCCAGGTTCAGCCCGACACCGGCCAGCAACAGACCGACCCAGGGCCGGCGAGTGGAGCGGTCGAACGCTGCGGCTGACGACTGCATCGGCAAGCGCGGCTGCATGTCCGGCTTCGCGGGCACCGGCGCTTCGGCCGGCCTGACAGACGGCGCCGGCCCCGGCCTGGCCGAAGCTGTACGCTGTGGGGGCGGCGGCCCCAGGTACTGAAGAACAGCGCCCCCCGCGCCCAGCGTGACCAAAACAGCCAGCCAAAACAGGCCGAGCACGCGCCAGCCGGACATCGCAGCGCGCCAGCCGCTTCAGTCGGCCGAGACCCGCTTCTGCGTGGCCATTGCCTTGGCGACCGCCAGGGCCTGCAGGAGCTGGAAATCCGTCTGGTCCGGCTTGGCCGGATCGAATGCCGGGAAGCCTTCCGGCGGCTTGTCGGGGATCTCCTTGGCGATCGGCGGCAGGTCGGTCCGCGCCGGTGCCGCTTGCTGATCAGTGCCGCCGGAGTTGCTCAGCACGTGATTGAGGTCGGCCTCCCGTTCGGCCCCGAACCGCCGCGGCTCCTCCCGGCTCTCCGCCACCGTGATATCGGGGGCGATGCCCAGCGCCTGGATGGAGCGGCCCGACGGCGTGTAGTACCGCGCGGTTGTCAGGCGGATGGCGCCATTGCCCGGCAGCGGGATCACCGTCTGCACCGAGCCCTTGCCGAAGCTCCGCGTGCCGAGCAGCACCGCCCGCTGGTGGTCCTGCAGCGCGCCTGCGACGATTTCGGAGGACGATGCCGAGCCGCCGTTGATCAGCAGAACCAGGGGCAGTCCCCCCAGGATATCGCTGCTTTTGGCATCCCAGCGCTGGCTGTCTTCAGGGTGACGCGCGCGGGTGGACACGATCTCGCCCTGGTCGAGGAAGTCCGACGAGACCGCGACAGCCTGATCGAGCAGGCCGCCCGGGTTGTTGCGCAGGTCCAGGATCACCGCCCGCAGCTTGCCGCCCGCCTGCGCCTTCAGCGCACGATACGCCTGCCGGATACCGGCATCCGCCTGCTCGGTGAACTGCGACAGGCGAATGTAGCCGATATCGTCCGGCAACAGCCGCGACTTCACGACCTGGATATGGATGACCTCCCGCATCATGGAGATGTCGAGCGGCTTGTCGATTCCCTCGCGCTTGATGGTCAGGGTAATCTTGGTGTTGGGCGCCCCGCGCATCTTGTCGACCGCGTCGTTGAGCGACAGGCCCTGCACGGTCTTGCCGTCCAGCGCTGTAATGATGTCGCCCGATTTCACCCCGGCCTTCGCGGCCGGCGTATCGTCGATCGGGCTGACCACCTTGATGAAGCCGTTGTCCTGGGTAACCTCGATGCCCAGACCGCCGAACTCGCCCTTGGTCTGCACCTGCATGTCGCGGAAGGCTTTCGCGTTCATGTAGGAGGAGTGGGGGTCGAGGCCGGTGAGCATGCCGTTGATCGCGTTCTCGATCAGGTCCTTGTCGTTGACCGAGTCGACGTAGTCGCCATGCACCCGCTCCAGCACGTCGCCGAACAGGGTCAGCAGGCGGTAGGTGTCCGACCGGCCGCCGGTTTCGGCAAAAGCACTGACGACACCAAGCCGCGTGCCAAGCAGCCCGGTGAATGGCACGATCGCCACGCCGGCAAAGAAAGCGGTTCCGATCAGCAGGCCGGAGCGGAGACGCCCAGGGCGGCGCGTGGGGCGGTTGTCCATTTACATTCGTTCCTCTTACGCTCGCTTAAATGGGGCGGGCGCTCTTTCGGCCAATGGCAAGTGATCTTTTCGCGCGTGGCGCGTTGCCGCGTCCAGTGCTGAAATCTTACGTCACGTAAAGCTAGCTGCTCGCCTTCAGCCATGACACTAACTGCTGGCCTTCAGCCAGGGCGCCGGATTCACCGGCTGACCCTGGCGGCGCAACTCAACATACAACGACGGCCGGCTGCCTGGCGAGCGCGGATCCCAGGCGGGCATCACGCCGACTGGCTCGCCGGCCTGGACCGGCTGGCCGGGCTTGACGTCCAGCCGCTCGAAACCGGCGAGGACGGCATGATAGCCGCCGCCGCAATCGATAATCAGCAGCAGCCCATAGCTGCGGAACGGCTCGGCGAAGGCGGCCCGGCCGGCGCAGGGCGACACGACGCGGGCCGACGGCGCGGCCCGGTAGGAGACTCCGGTGGCCGGCCCGGCGTCGGTGGCGGCGCCCCAGCCACGGACGATGGTGCCGGCGACCGGAGCGGTGAGCTGGCCGCGGGGCTGAGCGGCGGAAGCGATGGTGCCAGTGCCGCTCGGAGGGGCCAGATCGCGCTGGCGCTGCCGTGCCGATTCGGCCTCGGCCTCGTGTTTCTGGCGGGCGGCGCGGGCGGCTTCCTCGCGGGCGCGTTCTTCCTCGGCGCGGCGCTGCGCCTCCAGCATGGCCAGCACGGCATGCAGGCTTTCGCCGCGGGCGGCCTCGGCGGCGGCGCGCTGGGCGTCGGCGTCTGCCGCGGACAGGGCTTCCTGGCGGCTGGCCTGGGCCGCGGCGAGCTGCCGGTCGAGCACGATCGCCTGGGATGCCTGGGCGGATTTGGCGGCGGCCAGCTTGGGGATTTGGGCCTCCTCGGCGCGGGTCGCGTCGGCCAGGACCTCCTGCTGGCGGCGCAGCGCCAGCGCGTCCTGGCCGATCTGCGCCGCGATGCCGCGCAACACGATCACGCCGCGCAGGGTGTCTTCCGGCGCGGCGGGAACGGCGAGCAGGGTTTCGGCGGGATACAGTGCCAGGCGCTCGATCAGCGGCAGCAACGGCTGCATGGCCTCGGCGCGGGCCTGCAACTGGGCTTCGGCCTCGCGCCGGCGAGCGGCGAGCGTCTCCAGCCGGTCGGCAGCCTCCGTGGTCGCGTGTTCGGCCTGGTGCAGGCGTACGGCGGCGGCGACACGCTCCGTCGCGAGCCGCTTCGCCTCGGCGGCGGCGGCGGCGGCGCGGTCGGCGGCCTGCTTCTGTGCCGCAAGGTTCTGGGCGCGGGCGCGCTCGGACTCCTCGATCTGGGCGCGCGCCGCCTCCTCCTTGGGTGCATGCCGCGCGCCCAGCGTGGCGAGCAGGGCGAGGACGAGCAGGCTACTCCGCCGCGTGCGCCGCATCGTGGCGGATCAGCGATGTCCCGGTCATTTCGGCCGGCTTCGGCAGCCCCATCAGCGCCAGCAGCGTGGGCGCGATGTCGGCAAGGCGGCCGTCCGCGATTGCGCTGCCGCCGCCCATCAGCAGGACGGGGACCGGATTGGTGGTATGGGCCGTGTGCGGGCCGCCGGTCTCCGGGTCCTTCATCAGCTCGCAATTGCCGTGGTCCGCGGTGACCAGAAGGGCGCCCCCCTGCTGCCGCACCGCCTCCGCCAGCCGCCCCAGGCCGGTGTCAACCGTCTCCACCGCGCGGATCGCGGCGGCCAGCACGCCGGTATGCCCGACCATGTCGGGGTTGGCGTAGTTCAGCACGATCAGGTCGTATTTTCCGGAGGTTATCGCCTCGACCGCACGGTCGGTCAGTTCGGGCGCGGACATCTCCGGCTGCAGATCGTAGGTCGCGACCTTCGGCGAGGGGACCATGATCCGGTCCTCGCCCGGGAAGGTCGCCTCCTGGCCGCCGTTCAGGAAATAGGTGACGTGGGCATATTTCTCGGTCTCGGCCATGCGGAGCTGGGTTCGGCCGGCGGCGGCGGCGACCTCGCCGAGGATGTTGGTCAGGGTCTCGGGCGGGAACAGCGCCTCGATGTAGGGGGCCAGGGCGTCGGAATAGCGGGTCATGCCGGCGGCGGCGGCGAAGTGGATGACGCGAGACCGGGGGAAGCCCTGGAAGGTCGGGTCCAGGAACGCGGTCAGGATTTCCCGAACCCGGTCGGCACGGAAGTTGAAGCACAGGATGCCGTCGCCGTCGCGCATGCCGGCGTAGTCGCCGATCACCGACGGGGGGATAAATTCGTCATGCTTTTCATGAGCATAGGCGTCCTCGATCGCCTGGATCGGATCGGCGAAGCGGGGGGCGTCTGCCTCGGCCAGAGCGGCGTAGGCGCGCGCGACGCGGTCCCAGCGCTTATCCCGGTCCATCGCATAGTAGCGGCCGGTGACGGTGGCCACCGGGACGTCCTTCGGCAATGCTTCCAACAGGGCGCGCATGAACTCGGCGCCGGACTGCGGCGGGGTGTCGCGGCCATCGGTGAAGGCGTGGACCTGGACCGGGATGCCGGCTTGCTGCAGCAGGCCCGCCAGAGCGGCGGCATGGTCCTGGTGGGAGTGCACGCCACCCGGGGACACCAACCCCATCAGGTGGCAGGCGCCGCCTGATTTCTGCAGTTTTTCAACGAGTTGCGTGAACATCGGCGTGCGGACCAGGCTGCCGTCGGCAACCGCGTCGCCGATCCGCACCAGCTCCTGCGGGACCACGCGGCCGGCGCCGATGTTCAGGTGGCCAACCTCGGAATTGCCCATCTGCCCGCCAGGCAGCCCGACATTGCGGCCGGAGGTCTGCAGGAACGCGTGCGGACAGGTCTGCCACAGGCGGGTGAAGTTGGGCGTCCTGGCCAGGCGGACGGCGTTGTCGGCGGAGTCCTCGCGCCAGCCGAAGCCGTCGAGGATTGCCAGCATCACGGGGCGGATCGCCTGAGGCATTGAAGCGACTCCTCGGTGTTATGAGGTGTTGGGTAGCAGGGGGTGCTGGCGCCGAACAAGCGGGAGCGGGACGCCATGGGGCCCATGTCGGGTGTGGACATGGTCTTGGCCATGGGTGTGGGGCCTGGGTGTGGCAACCGTTTGGATCGGTCACGCGATCGTATGGGGCAGTCCCTGCCCGGCGGTGCGGTTGGCGTGGAGGTGCCGGTCAGCGCGGCCGTGCTTCCGCCGCAACCGGAGGCCAGAACCGAAACAAATCGGGCGGGTGCGGCCCCTTCAGGGCAACGGCGGTCGTCCCCCGCCACGCTGACTTATTCGTCTACGCGACCAGGTCACGGGATCACGGCGATCAGCTCCCCCTGTTTGTTATTACGTCGTCTCGCGACGTTCCCCTTTCGCTTGACCGCGGGCGCTGCTGCCATCGCCGCCTTCAGGTCTTTGCCCGAGATAATCGGCCCGGCGCAGATGCGCGTCAGAAGATCGATCTGTCGTGGCTCAAGCATCACCAGCCGGCCGAGGACATTCAGCACGTTCAACAGTTCTGTGGTGTACTCTGCGGGCCAGCCTTCGGGCTGGATATCACCGAGCGGCGAAGGCGGCCGTCGGTCGCCGATCAGCGGGCGGCTGCGGTCTCGGCCGCGGTAGCTGAACCATTGGGTCAGAACTTGCTTCCCCGACACCTCGTAGGCCCAGACTTCCGGCGGGACGTTGTCAACGTAACCCGTGCCGAGCCGCAGGCGGCGCGACTCGGCACTATAGGAGATGTCCTCAGGCATGAGGTCAGCGGCCGAGGGGATGGTGCCGTCTTCAGGTACGACAGGTCGGTCGTCCTTGGGCATCCGAGGAGCGCCCAAAGCCCTGCCTTCATCCGGATTCACGTAGCGCTCGCCGAATGTGTGCAGCCATATCACTTCGCGGCCCAGCGCCGCCGCTTCGGCAAACAGCTCCGCGGACGCGGTCAGCGGAATGCGCAGGCCTGGTTGTACCAGGTCGGTGGCGAAGCGCCTGACATAACCTGGGTGGGCAGCGACAGCCGCGATGTAGGCCAGTACGTCCTCGGCTGATACATCCGTGCCGAAGTCCTTGCCGAGCTTCGCCAGGAGAGCGGGCGTTACGTTCGGCTGCGCGGCTTCGGGATCGGCCCAGAGTGGGAAGACACGCCCGCCAAACGAGCCCTTGTAGTGGTCCAGGTCAGGTATCAAAGCAGTGAACGTAACTCCGGGGCCGCTCGTCGGCGAGTACCGCGTCAGCGCCGTCAAGTACACCTGCCGTGTCGAGTGCGTCTCCCAAAGCGTCGGATTCGGTTGGTTCAGCAGCCGGCTGTCGGGAATGATCCATTGCCGGTCAAAGGACCGGAAGCCGTAGCGCACCGGCGTCACGACCTTGCCCTTGTCCATCCTCACCGACACCATGCGATGTTCGTGGCCGCGCAGGCCATCCGCCACCAATTTTCCCGAATGTTTGTCGCCCGGCCGTCCGCCCCGCAGATGCGGGTGGAACAACAGCTCTTTGCGGGTGGGGTCGGCTTCGGAGACAAGCCTGTCCCAGCGGCGCGCGAGCGACCGCCGGTCGGGTGCGATAACCCAGGTCCGGCCCGGCATCGTGCCCGAGACGTTGTTTATGAACAGGTCGTCCAGCGCAGGGTAGGTCGCCCAGCCGCCAGTCGCAGCTGGCAGGAACGCTGCGCGCCATTCTGTCAGGCAATTTACCCACCCTTTTTCGTCCAACGTCAGCGCAGCCAGCGCCGAAAACTTCTCTTCTCGCCTGCCCGCCGGCAGAGAGCAGAATCGCACCCGCGCAGGTTTCGTCGCATCCAGTTTGCCGGCGCGCGCCGCCAGCACAATGCAGACGGGGTGCTGCACCCCTTGGAAAATGCGCGAGCTGATCGCAGGCTGGTGGCCTTCAGGCGAGCAGTCCACGACCCAAATCTCATCGGCGCTGCGACGCAAGTCTTCGCGCATCGCCTGAAACCCAGGCCCGTTCAAAAACCCGGCCACCGTGATGAAACACACGATCCCTTTCCGGTCGGCCGCGGCTTGCGGTGCAACGGCACCGTCGCCGAAGACTTTCCAGGTCGCCCAGCGCCAGAAATAGATGTAGAGGTTGCGCAAATGCTTCGAGTGCGCCCCAACGCCCCATGCCGCAGGCGGTATCCACTGCCTGAGTGGCGCCTTCGTGTGCGCGGTGCCGGCCTCAACCCAGCCGCCTCTACCCTTGGCTTTCTCTTTATAGGGCGGATTGCCGATGACAACCGTAATCGGTTCCGCACGTTTCACCGCGTTCGCCTGTCTGCGTGACTCAGCGAGCGGTTTGAGAATTTGCGGGATGTACTCGTGTTCCTCATCCGGGTTGCCAAGCGTGTCGGTGATATAGAGCCGCAGTCGCAGATCGGCCGGCACGCCCCCCTTTGCCTTGAGAAGATCGGCGACCTCCGCCAGCAGGCGAAGCTGCGCGACGGCAAAAGGCCCAAACTGTAGCTCAAAGCCGATGATCCGCCTGAGTGCATCCCGAATGACGCCGGGCACAGCGCCGGCGCCCTGATCCGATTCTGTCGTTTCGGCAATCTGGCGGAGCACGCCAAGCAGGTAGGTTCCTGTTCCAACCGCCGGATCCGCAAGCGTCACATCCGCCGAAGCCAAACCCTCTGCCACCCCGAAACGGCCAGGGCTGCGCAGCGCCTCGTCCACCAGGCGAACCATCGCGGTCACCACCTCGGGCGGCGTGTAGTAGGATCCTGTCTGCTTGCGGAGGTCGTTGTCGTAGGCCTCCAGGAAGTGCTCGTAGAAGTAAAGCCATGCCTCGGGGTCGCCCTTGCCGATGACGGCCCAGTCCACCGCGCTAAGCACACGCACAAGCGTACCAAGGGAGGTCTTCAGTGCCGCCTGACTATCCACGTCGTCCGTCAGCACCCGGAACGCGCTGCCGATCACCGTGCTCGTCTTCGCCAACGCCTTGGCGACGCGGTCCAGCCCATCGGCTAGCGGAATGGCCTGCGCACGCGCCATCAGCAGACCGAACGTGACGGCCTGGGCGTAGCCGTCGGCGAACTCTTCGTTCGTCGCGTCGGGGAAAAGCAGGCGACGCCAGTCCTCGGCCAGACCGGTCAGTGCCGGGGTGCCGAGGCCGATCTGCTCGGTCACCTCGTCTCGCAGCAGGCGGCAGAGACCTGCGCTGATCTCGGCCAGCCCGCGGGCATCGGTCGGCGGAATGGGCTCCCAGCGCAGGAAGTCGGAAAACAGGCGTTCGAAGCCAGGTGGTGCAGCGAGCGTCGCGCCGGCGGTCTCGACGTCGCCATCAAGCTTGATAACCTCGCCTTGGAGCTTGCCATCTCGCCAAAGGGAAAAGCTATTGCCGTCGGTGTAGACCAGATTGGGTAAGGATCTGAGCTTTTCCCATTGCGTCCGGTCATGGTCTTCCTTGAACCGCCTCGGGTCGGCCCCCTTGCCAGGGGCCTTTACCTCGATGAAGCCGACAAGGGCGCCCCGTGCCGTCACCGCGTAGTCGGGACGGGTCTTGAGAGTCGAGAGGGTGGCTTCTCCGACAGCGACAACCTCCCCCGGTTTGAAGAGGAGAATCTCCGCCAGGTCCGCGATCAGGCTTTCGAGCGGCGCCCGGAGCTGATCTTCAGGCGCACCCGTCGCGCCGCTGCCGGAAAGCTTCAGCTTGAGCGCTGCACCAAAGCGGGACACGGAGTCGGCGAGTGGTCCAGTCTTCGTCAAGCGCGTTCTCGTTCAACAAGATCAGGGCGGCCGATCACGGTAGGGACCAAGGTCGCAATGTCCCGACGAAGCGTTGAGAAGCCAATTCCCAGAGGCTGTCAATGGCACTCAAATTATCCCATAGGCGGGATAAGACTCACGATGCTGTCTCCGCGGGGATGGCAACATTTCAGACTGGGGGTAGACGACGAACCCCCGCATTATGAGCGACTCGCGGCACTGGACCCAACATCACGGGGTATGAAATGCTTCATAGGATTTGCTACCGCCCTGCGCAACGTTCCGCATGACGCAGGCTGCCGGCCACCCGAGCCGCAACGAACCGCCGTGCCGCGAAAGGCGAGGGCTGGGCAACGTTCGGAACAGTCCGGCGTTGAGCCGTGCCAGTCAAATCAAACTCAAACACGGAGCTGGCGATGCCGAAGAAACCTTCCGACCCGATTCCGCCAAGCCTGACAGTACGCGATCTGGCGAAGCAGTTCTGGCGAGACATTTACGGCAAGGAAGTCCAGAGCGCGGCGACCTATTCCTATACGTGGGTCGCCGACCAGACGGGCCATATATGCCTCGGCATATTGCTGAGCTTCGGCTTTACGGCCATAGTTGACCAAATACTTCCGCCGGGCACTTTCTGGAGCCCATTCCTGGGGTTCCTTCTGGCGTCGTCCGTGGTTTCCTACTGGGAATACCGTGCTTACAACACGGATGTAAAAAAGGCGGTCGGGGGACTGTTCCCGCTTGGCGAGAAACTGTTGCGCGACAATGCCATCATAGCGGCCGTGTACATGATCCTGGGCGCTGGCGTCGGATGGGCCTTTCACAATTCGGTGATCTGGGCAACGGCTGGCTTCGCGGTGCTCGCGGTGGTGGCGGTGGTGCTGGCGCCGCCATGGCTGCGCCAGAAGATTACCTGGCAAAAGGGCGGCATGCCCTATCTGGCACGCCTGGCCGACATCAAGGTGAAAGTGCCAAAGCCGCTGGCGGACAAGCTTTGGCAAGTCATCCAGGCCGGCGCTCCTCCTGAGGTTCCGCCGCAGGTCGCCGTGATCGGCGGGCCTGTGGGATCGGGCCGCACATCGATCGCTTGCGGCATCGGAACCGAGTTTGCATTCCGCAACATCAGCGTGCGGTATCTGAGTTTCGATGATCTGACCGAGTTTGCCGAGACATCCGACTTCGAGATTGGAGAGCCGGTTCCGGGGCCGGCGAATATCGGCTTCTGGCCCTGGTCCTGCGCACAGGTGCTGATCATCGATAATCTGGGACCACTGCTTGCTGCTTCAGAACGGGTGCAGCCCGCCGGCCATATCGGCGACCTGAGCGCTTGGTTAGCGCATCGGTTGCCCAATATCCGCGACGCTCTCAGCAAGCGGCACACGATCTGGATTCTGGGCGAAGTGGGCGCCAAATCGCAGGATGAGCTGGACGGGTCCGCGGCCGCGATCGGCAAATTCCTTGGGGCCGATACCAATCCATTGGCGATCCTGATGAATACGCGCGCGGACGCGGTGACAGCCGATGAGGTGACACGGAGCGAACCTGCCCTCGTGGCGTAGGGTCGCCTCGCGGTCGCTCCCTGCGCAGGAGCTTAGCAGTGGCCCCGCTGTTGATCGGTCAACAGCGAGGCCACTGGGAGGAAGTTCGCTTCGCTCAGGCTGTCGCGGCTCGCGCCACCATGCCCCGCTCAGAACGGTTGCTTAGGAAACCACTACTCCGTCGTCTTCCCATCGAAGTGCTCCTCGCTTGCCTCGGCCTCGGCCTTGGTAGCGCGCACCACGCCGTCGCGATGCTCGGGCGGCCCGTAGATGGTGTAGAGCTTCAGCGGCTTGTCGCCGGTGTTGATGACGTTATGGCGGGCACCGGCGGGCACGATGATCGCTTCGTCGCGCTTGATCTTCGTGCGGGTGCCGTCGATCACCACCTCGCCCTTGCCCTTCTCGATCCGGAAGAACTGGTCATGATCCTCGTGAACTTCCTCGCCGATCTCCTCGCCGGGCTTGAGCGCCATCAGCACCAACTGAAGATGCTTGCCGGTGTAGAGAACGCGCCGGAAGTCATTGTTTTCTTCCGTTAGTTCCTCGATTTCCTCGACAAAGCCCTTCATGATACCCTCGCACGAGATAACCGTGTGACGTGGCACCAGGGCATAGCCGCGGGATATTGCAGAGTCAAACTCAGCACCGAGTTCAACCCTCTCCCCCGATGGACGCGCGGGGGAGAGGCAACGACAAGCCCTACCCCCCGCGATTAAGCGCTGCGACGATCAGCGCGATCCCCTGTGCGTGCCAGCGCTGCACTGCCTTATGGTCGGCCCCCAGCGCGGAAGCGAGGCGCCGCCAGGGGAACAGATGCCGTTCCGTGATCGGATGCACCAGGCTGCGCGCCCCGACGATCCGCCGCAGCACGTAGCGGTCCAGCGGGATCAGCGGAATCCACGCCAGCGCCTCGTCCATCCGGGAGATGGTCTCGGCCGACGGCACCAGCGGCTTGATCCGCGACGCGGTCCAGCCGTAGTTCTCCAGCGCGTCGCGCACGATCTCCAGGGACGACGTGCGCATCCGCGTTGACCAGCCGGTGCCCGGCAGGGCGAGCAGCGCGGTGCCGGCTTCCTCCAGCCGATAGACAACGTAATCGGCGTCGATCGGGCGTCCGTCCGGACCGGTGGCGGCCGGGCGGCGGCTGGCATGGGTCCTGGCGTCCAGGCTTTGCAGTTGGGTCATGCGCGATCCTTGCGGAAACAGAGCCATCAGCGGGGGAACACCGGCAGCGGATACGGGCACCCTTCCAGCAGGGTCCCGGCCGTTAGCATCCCCCAGCTCCGCGGATGCCCGGCCGGCAGCGGATCGCGCCCGGGGTCCTCCGGCGGGGGGACGAATTCCGGCGGCGGCCGGCGGGCGCCAATGCGGCGCGCCCGCTCGATCGCAGCCCAGCGCGACACGTCCAGTGCGGCACTGATCGCCTCCCAGGAGGCGCCCTCGGCCCGCAGGCGCTTGAGCTGCAAGTCCAGCGCGTCGGTCCAGGCGAGTTTCTTCGGCATCTCAACCCCTCGAACGGAACATGAACGAACGGCCGGACGTTAGCGCCACTGTGCAGATTGCGTCAACTAAGCTAACGTTAACGGGCGCTTTTTCGCTGCGGGGCTAGATTCTGTTAGTATTCCTGACGTACGCTGCCGGGATGAACGATGCCCAGCAGATCGGCGGCCGCATTCGCGCAGCCCGGCAAGACCAGCAACTGACCCAGGATGAGCTTGCGGCCGCGGTCGGTGTCTCGCGCAGCGCCGTCGCGCAATGGGAAACCGGGCGCGCCGGCCAGGTGACCGCCAACCTTACCCGGATCGCGTCCGTGCTCGGCGTCGGCGTGGATTACCTGATGCACGGCGAGGACAAGCGGGCGCCGACCAAGGCCGGTACCGGCGACGAATTGGCGATGCTAAGGCTCTACCGGGAATGCTCGCCGGAGGATCGGCAGCTCCTGCTGCGCACGGCGCGGCGGCTTGCCCCCCGGTAAGGCCGGGCGGTCCAACCAACTCCGCGGGCGACCGCGCCGCAACGAACGATTGCGCCAGGCACCGCGCCAGTGCTGCCCGCCGAAGCTAAGCAGAGATTCGCGGCTCGGCCAACGGATGCGGCATGCGCTCGCGGTTGAAGGCTTTGACGGCTGCGTGGATGGCATTACCAGTCCGTTGGTTAACCAAACGGAATCTGCTTAGATCTCCGGCTCCCCCGGAATCGGCTGTTTGCCAAGACTGCTGATCAGCGCGGAGGTTTCTGCGATCGCCGCCTCCGCTGCCACCGGGTCGGTGCCCTTGGCGACAATCGCCACGCCGTCGCCGCGCTGGCGGTAGAACGGATAGCTGCCGATCTCGACGGACGGAAAGCGTGACTGGATCTGTCCCAGCCCTTCGGCGATCACGCCCTCCGGCAGGCCGATCACGTGCACCGTGCGATGTTCGATCTTCGGGCCGCCCTGAAGCCGCGGCGCCAGCCATTCGAACATTGCCTGCATCACGCGCGGCACGCCGGCCAGGACATGCACGTTGCCGATGGTGAAGCCCGGCGCGACGGACATCGGGTTGTCGATCAGCGCCGCGCCGCGCGGCATCGTCGCCATGCGCTGCCGTGCCGCGTTGAAGTCGCCGGGCTTGTACGACCGTTCCATCCGCGCCCAGGCCTCCGGGTGCGGCTCCCAGGGCACGCCGAACGCAGCGGCAATGCAGTCGCTGGTGATGTCGTCATGGGTCGGACCGATGCCGCCGGTGGTAAACACCTGGTCGAACCGCGCCCGCACCTCGTTCACCGTCTCGATGATTACTGCCGCGTCGTCGGGAATTACCCGCACCTCGCGCAGCGGAATACCCAGCTCGCCCAGCCGCGTCGCGAGGAACCGAATGTTTGCGTCCTGCGTCCTGCCCGACAGCACCTCGTTGCCGATCACCACCAGGCAGGCGGTCGGATTTCTCTCCGGCATGTCACAACGCTCCTCCCTGCATGATCCCCGCCGCGCTTGATCCCCTGCCGCGCCGATCCGTTCACAGGAAATCGCGCAGCAGCGGCACCAGCGGCTTGTCCGCCGGCGGCATCGGATACTCGGCCAGCTTCTGCGGCCGCACCCAGGCGAGCGTCTGCCCCTCCCGCGCCTTCAGCAAGCCCTTCCAGCGCCGGCAAAGGTATAGCGGCATCAGCAGATGGAACCGTTCATAGTCGTGCGAGGCGAAGGTAAAGGGCGCGAGGCAGCCGGCGGAGACGTCGATCCCCAGCTCTTCCTTCAGTTCGCGGATGAGCGCGGCCTCCGGCGTTTCGCCGGGCTGCAGCTTGCCGCCGGGAAACTCCCACAGCCCGGCCATCGCCTTGCCCTCCGGGCGGCGCGCCAGCAGCACGCGGCCGTCGGAATCAATCAGCGCACAGGCGGCGACCATGAGCAGCGGCTTGGCCCCGCCGTCCGCGACCGGCGCCTCGGCGTGGCCGAACACGTCGTCGCGGGTCGCCTCGAACCGCCAGACCGGCCGCTCGGCGTTGCAGGCGCGGGAGTGCTCCCGGCCCTCGCCGACCTGGCGGAACCCGATGCGGCGCAGCACCGCGACCGAGGCGGCGTTGTCCATCGCCACGTTCGCCTCGATACGGTCCAGGGTGAGGTTGGCGAAGGCCCAGCGGGTCATTCGGCCGGCGGCTTCGGAGCCGACGCCATGACGCCAGAACCGTCGCCCGACCCAGTAGCCAAGCCGTCCCACCCGCGTCTTGCCGTCGATCTGCAGGCCGACGCAGCCGACCAGGATCTCCTGCCCCTCGTCGCTGCCGGTGATCACGAGGTGATAGGCGCTGCCCTGCTCCAGCTCCCGCGCCGCCGAGGCGATCCACTTGTCCGCCTCCTCCCGCTCGTACGGGAACGGCACGCGGGCGAGCATACGCGTCACCTCCCAGTCGTTGATCAGCCGGTGCAGCGACTCGGCGTCCTCGGGGATCGGCGGGCGCAGTTTCAGCCGCTCGGTGACCAGCGGGGCGAAGCCGGCCGGCGCAGGGGGCGCGACGCTGCGCGGCCGCCGCGGGGCGCGCTTGCGAGGCTTCGCGGCAATGACCGTCTCATCCATGGACGCGGCGCACTCTATCGTGATGGGCGGCAGGAAAGTGACGCGGCGCCCCCCGCGGCGCAAGGCTGCAAGCGGCGGGGGCGCCCCTTATGTGCCTCATACCGGCTGGCGGTGGCGCAGGCGCAGGACGCTCAGCACCGCCCCGGCGCCGGCAAAGGCGACGCCAGCGCCGATGGCGAGCACCGTGCCGCGGGCGACTTCGCTGCTGGCGTGGCTGCCGGCGAGGCTGAACGCCGCCGCGGTCAGGGCGGTGCCGGTGGTCTGCCCCACCAGCCGGGCGGTGGAGAGCATGCCGCTGCCGGCCCCGCTGCGCTCGCGCGGCGCGCTGCCGAGCAGCAGCCGGTTGTTTGGCGCCTGGAAGAAGCCGAAGCCCAGCCCGCACACCGCCATGCGCCAGGCGATGTCGGGGGCGCTCGCCCCGGCCGGGATCGCCAGCAGCAGCAGCAAACCGGCGGTCATCACCGCAAGCCCCAGCCCGCTCAGCACGCCGGCCGGGTAGTGGTCGGACAGCCGGCCGGCGATCGGCGCTACGATTACCACGGTGGCCGGCCAGGGGGTGATCAGCAGCCCGGTTTCCACCTGCGTCATGCCGGCAACGAACTGGAAGTAGAACGGCAGCGCGACGTAGGCCAGGGACTGCGCGGTGTAGGAGCAGATCGAGGTCACCACCGACAGCGCAAACACCGGGCGGCGAAACAGATCGACCGGCAGCAGCGGCACGGCAAGCCGGCGCTGCCGGCGCAGGAACACGGTGCCGGCGGCGATCGCCGTCAGCAGCGCCACAAGCTGCCACACGCCCGCGCCGCGCCCCAGCCCATCCAGCGCGGTGACCAGCAGGCCAAGCGTGACCGCGTTCAGCACCGCGCTGAGCACGTCGAAGCGCTGGCCGGCGCGCGGGGTAACCGGCAGCACGCGGGTCGCCAACGCCAGCGCGATCAGACCAAGCGGCACGTTGACCGCGAACAGCCAATGCCAGGACCCCACCGCCAGGATCGCCGCCGCCAGCGACGGACCGACCGCCGAGGACGTGGCCACGATCAGGGAATTGAGGCCGAGGCCGCGGCCCAGCATCTCGCGCGGGAAGATGAAGCGGATCAGCGCCGTGTTGACGCTCATGATGCCTGCGCCGCCGAAGCCCTGCACCACGCGTGCGCCGACCAGCCAGGGCAGCGACGGCGCCAGGGCGCAACCGAGAGACGCGGCGGTGAACACGGCCAGCCCGGTGAGATACACCCGCCTGTAGCCGAGCATGTCGCCGAGAAAGGCGAACGGCAGCAGCGAGACGGTCACCGCAAGCTGGTAGGCGTTGACCACCCAGATGGTGGCCGACGGGCTGGAGCCCATGTCGCGCGCGATGGCGGGCAGCGCGATGTTGGCGATCGCGCCATCCAGCACCGCCAGGCCGACCGAAATCGCGATCGTCGCCATCGCGCGCCGGCGCGCCTTGGCCGGCAGCCCGTCAACGGGCTCCATGCCGGTCCGAGTTCATGCGGTTCATGCGAGCTTCCCCCTGGGCGTCGAGGCAGCTTGGCCGCTGGCGTCGGGGTCAACAAGGTTCGGTCCGATGAGAACGGCCGCCTGCGGACCGGCCCCTTCTGGCCCGCGGTCCTCGGGACGACCGGACGCGGCGAGGGCGCGGCCAAGCGGAAACGCCGCGCCGAGCCGACCCGGCCTTACAGCGCATTCTCCGAAAGATGCAGATCGGACGTCATTTTTCCACGCAGCCACTCGATATCCCGATATGCGATCCGATCGCAATCTATGCTCGATGGGTCCTTGTCAACTTGCTCGACCTCGGCCCAGGTCATCGCCAGCCCACCGCGCTGCGACAACGGCTGCATCTTGCACCCTTGCAAAAAGCCGAGCCAGTTCGTGGAAATCTTCGCGATCCAGCGATCCATGCTGTCGTCGGGATCGCCGGCCGCACTGCCGCTCGGGTCTAGTCTAATTTCGGGCAGCGCTGGAGACTCAGGGTGAACAAAAAGCCAGGACCCCGGCGCGAGATGCCGATGGCCTTCGCTCATCGCTGCGACAAGGATCACGCAGGCCGACGCGCAGATGGCATTCTCTTCGAGAATCAGATCCGCGCCGATCGTATCGAAGATCCGCGCGAGTTCCACCGCGGTAACATCGATGCCGCCGAGAGAACGGACGCTGACCACGGATACAAGCCCCCGCGCCTGGTCGATCGTCGATTGGACGTCTCGGAGCGTCATACTCCCGATCGGACCGACGACAAGGAGCGTGCCGCCAGCGGGCACCTTGGACTGATAGTCGATCGAGGCGGCGCCAAAATCATCGCCGCCGTCCGATGTCGCCGGCCCCGATGGAGGCAACAGAACGGCAAAGACGACGACACAAAGCGTGCCAATGATGATCGAAATCCATCTCGCGGACTGCACTGCCATGGAGACGCTCCCCGGTTCTATGGGACGCTTCCCCTGGGCGCTCGCCTCTGCGCGGGCGGTCGCCGTTGCGCCGTTGCCGTAAGGCCCGATCGACCGCTAGGCGGCGGACCCGAACGGTGGGTTCATCCGCACGATCTTAAGATTAAGAAACGCCGCAAACGCCACCCACAGCAGATATGGCAGCAGCAGCCAGCCTGCCAGCAACGAGATCGGGGCGAGCACGACGATCAGTGCGACGACCGAAAGCCAAAAGAAGACGACCTCGATCAAGGCCCAGTCAGGCCGCCTGAGATTGAAGAATAGCGGCGTCCACAGCAGGTGCAGGACAATGTTCACGCCAAAGAGAACAGCGATCAACAGCCGCGATTCCGCATCCGGCGCACCGGTCCATGCCAGCACGCCGGACCAGGCGGCAAGCCCCAAAATGACCGTCCAGGCAGGTCCGAATACCCATTCCGGCGGATTCCATGACGGCTTGCGCAGGTTGCGGTACCAAGGTCCAACCTTGGTGACCGCCGCGCCGATCCCGAGGACAAGGACGGTGATCGTGGCCGCGACGACGATTGTAAGAGTCATCTCTGGTCCTTGATTGACTGAAAACAGTTTAGGACGGTTTCACGGCGGCAGGAATAGCCATCGTTGCGGAAGTGATTGCCTCCCGGCTGGAGCGACGGTTCCCGAGATGGCAGCCCCCCTGGGCGGTGCGTGGCTCGTGGCATGGCCTGGCTCGGGCAACGTAAAATGTCATAATGGCGCGACGCCGCAGCCAAGCCTGGGCGCCGACGCTTCTCCGCGAACCGGCCCTGGTCGTCAGCGGTTGCCGCCACGGGCCTCGGAGGCTCGCAACCCCATCGGAAAGATCGCGCTCACCAGCCGCCCACTACGGACAACGATCGGGTTTCAAGCTCGATAGCACCTCTCGGATCGCTATGGGCCATTCTTCACCAAGCTGATCGCGGCTGTTGCGGCGGCGCTGCGGGAGCTGGGCCGGCTGGAGCGCACCCTGTTCACACTCGGCTGGATCGAAGATCCAGAACTGCGGCGCACCACCAGCCAGGAGCTCAACAAGGGCGAGTCCCGGCCGTACAGTGCCTTTCCGACGATCCAACACATCGTTGTGAATACTCCCAGGTGCCTATACGGATGGCTGCGCAAGTGACTGGAATAAGTCTCCTTTGGTCTATCAGAAGATAGCCCGCGCCCGTTGCGATAGCAGGCCGGTTGATATAGATCAAAGCTAAATCCTAGCCATCATTGTATATGTTAGCGAGCTTCGGCCACTATCAGCTAGGTCCATATCCGTGAAAGTCTGGTGCGGGCCAGACGGTAACGAAGGAGACCGTGATGGTTACTAGAGTTTGGACAGGCGGATACGATCTTAATTTGGCCAGTGATCCGCTGAACTGGAGCACGGCCGGCCTGGGGAAGCATGGAGCGCCAAAGCCCGGTGATTCACTTGTGATGTCCACCGGCACAATGAATATCTATGGAGGCAACTTAGCACATGACACCTTGACTATCTTCACAGGCCAAGGCCAACCGGGCACCGACGTCACGATGCTCAATGCCAATGTCAAGATCGATGTGTTGCCATCGAACGGCGGGATAAGTTCTTTTTTCCCGTTGTTCAATGCTTTCGGAAACGATACGGTCATCTACTCTGGGATTGGCACTAGCGTATTCGATATCGGAGGAAATTCAAGTTTAGGTGGCTCATTTAGAGGCAATATAATCGTCAACGGGCCGGGCATATTTTCCCCCCACAGTCTTATCCTCGATAACGGAAGTGGCGCAACAATAAATGCTGATGTTCGCGGTGCCGGCACTATAGAATTGTCCGGCACACCGACCTCCAGTAGCGACATCTTTTTCGTGGGAGCTGTTGGAAATGGCCAGGCCGTCGATGTTTCGTCATACTCATATGTTACGATTGATAAACCAACTGAATTCAAAGCTAGCATTAATCTCGCCGCTAACGCCACCTCGGATGCGATCGAGCTATACGGGCTCGGCACCGCTGACAGTTATACCAATCGCCCTAAACATTGACCTGTGCCCAAGCGCGGGTCCCGATCGAGCGGATGCGATCGGGATCGTTGATCAGGAACTCCCATGCCTTCCGGCATGCCTCGACAATGGCCTCGTAGCTGTCCCAGACCAAGGCGCAGAGCTTGTTGGCGCGTAGATACTCCCAAACGTTTTCCATCGGGTTGAGCTCGGGCGCATAGGAGGGCAGCGGCAGCAACGTTACGTTGTCTGGCACACGCAGCTTCTTGGCGGTCTGATGCCAGCCAGCGCCGTCACAGATCAGCACACAATGGGCTTCTGGGTTTACCTGGGTGCCGACCTCCTTGAGGTGCTCGCTCATCCCCTCGGCATTGGCTGCGGGCATGATGATGGCCGCGCCAACGCCGCGGGCGGGACAGATCGCGCCAAAGACGTAAGCTGAATCATGGCGATTGTCCCGCACCATGGCCGGCCGGGAACCAACCGGCGCCCAGACATAAGCGTGCGTGCCCTTTTGGCCCACGCGGGCTTCATCTTGAAACCATATTTCGATCGGCTTGCCAGCAGCCGTGGTGCTGGCCAGAAGGGCATTCTTCACCAGGCTGGCGAAGTTTTTTTAAAAGTCTCCTGCGCTTCAGCATCTTTCTTCGGATGGAACGGCCTCGGTTGCAGCCGGGTCAGTTCCATCCGGCGCAACCACTTGCCGATCGTCCGTTCATGCACCTCGACCGTGAACTGGCGCACCACGACTTCCCGCAGATCGAGACAACGCCAGCGCACCACGTTGTCCTTCTCCGGGTCAGGCCCTTTGATAACCAACGCCTTCAGTTCGGCCATCTGCTGCGGGTTCAGCGCTGGTGGAGCGCCTGGGCCATGACGCGAAACCAGCCCCTCGATTCCTTCGGCATTGTAGCGATGAACCCAGTCACGCAACGTCTGGCGGTCCATCCCGGACTGCTCCGCTGCCTCCGCTCGCGAACGGCCCTCCAATACCATTGCCAGCGCCAGAAGGCGGCGCACCTGCGCGCCGTCCGTGCTCTTGCCTGCCACCTCCCGCAGCACCGCCGCAGAGTGGTCCGTCCGCGTGATCGTGATCGCCCGGCTCATCCGATGCCCCTTTCCCGCGAATCGGCGCGGTGGATTATCGAATCGAACCTCAAGCCGCTTGGGAAGCCCCCGAGAGTCAGGGGCTGGGGCGGTTGGTATTACACGCTGACATTCGATTTGGCCGTAACCGGTTACGACACTAACGGCGCGAATGGGGGGGTCGACACCCAGGTGTGGGTCGGCCCGGCGATTCAGGCCATCGGCGGCCCCTCGATTTCTGGAATAAGCACGAACACCGGCAGAAGCGCCAGCAGCGGCCTGACCAATAGCCGCACAGTGACGGTGACCGGCACGGCGGCCCCCAACAGGACCGTCACGCTTACAGACAACCGCACCATAGCCGGAAGCGTGACTGCGAACAATTCGGGCGCATGGTCCGTGCCGAATGTCACGCTGACGGAGGGTACCAACGCGCTGACCGCCACCGCAACGGGCGGCGCTGGAAGCTTCACCGCCACCCTGGACACGACGCCGCCAGTGGTAGCCATAACGAGCCGTGGCGGCGCGGTACACGCGGCATCGCAGATCGTCTCCGGCAGGGTTGACGTGGCCGATGCCGGCACGACCGTCACCGTCACCGAGGGCAGCGCCACGCTCGGCAGGGGCATGGTCGGCACCAACGGGCAGTGGAGCGTCACCGTCACGCTCGCCGGGCTGGGCAGCAACACGCTGACGGCCAAGGATACCGACCTGGCCGGCAACACCGGCGTCAGCGCCGCCGTTTCCTACATCCTCCCGCCCGCGCCATTCGATTTCAACGGCCCCGGCGACGCTGCCGTGCTGTGGGAAAACAGCTCCAGCGGGCTGGTAACGGAATGGCAGACAGCCGCCGGCGTTTTCGACCGAAGCAACAATTTTGGGCTGGCCGTCAGCGGCTGGCGGCTGGTCGGCACCGGCGACTTCAACGGCGACGGCACGTCGGACATTCTGTTCCAGAGCAACACCGGCCAGGTGCTGTACTGGCAGATGGCCGGCGGCCAGGTAGCAGACATGGTGTCACTCGGCGCAGCGACAGGGGGTTGGACCGCGGTCGGCACCGGGGACTTCAATGGCGATGGCACCAGCGACGTCCTGTTCCAGCAATCCGGTACCGGGCTGATGCTGGACTGGATGGTGTCCAAAGGCACCAATTCTCCCGGCAACGGAATCGCGCCGGTGGGCGCGGTGCAGACCGACCACGGCATCGCGGCCGCCGGTTCTGGCTGGACCTTTGCCGGCACCGGCGACTTCACCGGCAATGGGACCAGCGACATCCTGTTCGTCAACACCAGCGGGCTGGTGACGGAGTGGATCATGCGCAACGGGACCTATGACCACGGCACGAACGTCGGCGATCTGGTCACCGGGCAGTCCGTTGTCGGCATCGGCGACTTCAACGGCGATGGGACCGATGACATTCTGCTGGCCAATGCGGCGGGCAAGGTCACCGACTGGCAGATGCTCAACGGCGCGCTGTCCAAGGCCATCGCCGTCGGAACGCTGCCGACCGGCTTCGCGGTGGCCAGCGTGGGCGACTACAACGGCGATGGCACCGCCGATATCCTGTTGCGCAACGCCGCCGGGGCGGTCGAGTATTGGGGCATGCACGCCGGGAGCATAACGAAGACCGTGACGCTCGGCAGCGCGACCAGCGACTGGCAGGTGGTGCGATAAGCCGGTGCGGCGCGCACGCGCATAGCCGAGGAACATCGGCCGCGTGCGGCACGTGCCGCCGCCGAAGACGGAGCGGCCTGGCCGGCTTGTCATTTCGGCACTGAACAACCCAGCCTCGCGCCCTGGGCAATCCCCTCGGCGCAGGGGAAAATCACGTTATTGAGTACACACGGTGACTTGTGCCGGTGTTACGCTGGTCGTCATTGCTGTCCGGTTGCGCATGGGTGGTTTGTGGAAGAATCCGGTTCTATTACCAGGCAACGGGTTCGTTTTCTGTTTGCAGTTTTCTGGTCGGTCAGGACCGCCACCGGTAGCAATACGCGGGCGCTTCGCTATCTCGCTCGCCTGCTAACCCAGAAATCCGGCCAGGCGGCCGCTCAGACCGCGGCGTATCTCGCCGCGCCGCGCCGCGCCGCGGCGTTGCAGGCGCTATCGGCAAAGCTTGCCAGCGGCAACCCCTCGATCGCCGTCCGCGTTACCGGCGGGATCGGGGACTATGTCGTGATAGCGCGCTTTCTCCGAGACCTGCTGGCGACCGCCCCAGAGGCACAGGTGGACGTGTACTGTTCCCATCCTGCCAGCGCCGCCTGGGTGTTCGGGCGACTGCCGGGGCTCCGGTCGTACGTCCATGATATTCTGTTCGACCACAATTTGCAGCACTATGACATTGCGTTTCGCATCAGCCAGTTTGTTGTGGTTCATCAGGAGATGGTCAATTGGGGTGCGTTGCTGGAGCACCCGTCGCTTGTCGCGGCAATCGACAACATCATCCGTTTCCGGCCTAATATCGAAGTCTTCGTCAAGCGTCATCCTCGTATGGATAATTTTCTTGCCCTGAAGGCGGGCTTCAGCAATCGCACGCGGCGCGATTTCCTGCATGCAATGGCCGGGATCGACTATTCCAGTGACAGGCTGTCCCTGTCGATCGACCGGGGTGCCCTCGGCGACGCCGGACTGGCAGGCCGAGACTATGTCACCATCCATAACGGTTTCGACGAGAATTTTATCATAAGCGGAGACTCCGCAACCAAGTGCTACCCGCATTTCGGTTCGGTGGTGTCAGTGCTGCGAGCCCATTTTCCTCATTTGATCTTCGTGCAAATCGGCGCATCGACCAGCAAGCCGATACCAGGCGTGCAAATCAATCTCGTCGGCCGGACCACGCTGCAGCAATCCGCCGGGCTGATTGCCCAGGCAAGGCTGCATATCGACAACGAGGGCGGGCTGGTCCATGTGGCCGCGGCGCTTGGCGTGCAGAGCTGCGTGGTCTTCGGCCCCACCCCGTCGGCCTATTTTGCCTATCCCGACAACGTCACTATCGACCCGAATTTTTGCGGTGGCTGCTGGTGGATTACCGATACCTGGATGGATGTCTGCGCGCGCGGCTTCAGGCAACCGCGCTGCATGAGCGAACTGCCCGCGGAAGACATTGCCATGCGGCTTGTGACCCACTTGAAGCGCGCCCCGGCGGCAATCGCAGCGGAATAGGAGGGGGGTTCTTGTGAAGCTTTACCTCGGCAGCCGGGACTATCGGCCGGAAGGTTTTCTCTGCGTCGATGTCGATCCGAAATTCCAGCCTGACATTCTCGCCGATGTGGCCGACCTGCGATCAATCGCATCCGGTACCGTTGAGGAGGTTTGCGCCAGCCATGTTCTGGAGCACATCGCCTGGCCCAGAGCCTTTCTGGCGCTGTCCGAGTGGACCCGCGTGCTGCGTGTTGGCGGACGCCTGCGAGTCGCGGTGCCCGACATGGCGGCGTTGGCCACGATGATCGCCGAGGGAAGGAATGTCTGGGGTGCCGCTGGCATTGTGTTTGGTGTCGGGCGGCTGGACAACGCGTTGGAGGCCCATCAGTACGGCTATACGCGCGCCATGCTGATACAAATGCTCCAAACGCTCGGCTACGGGGATTTCGATTGGTGGAAGCACGACTTGCCTGATGCTTCCAACGGCTGGCTGTTGGACGATGACGGGCGGCGGATCGCCCTGTCCCTCAACATCCAGGCCGACAAGAAGGGACCGCCGCTGGTTCCTCCCAAGGCCCTATACGAGGCCCTGGCCGCGAATCGATTGCGTCCGTTCGATCAGGTGGTGATGGAGATTTTGGCTGAGTCGCCCGCGGAGTCTATCAACTGGGACTTGCCGGATAACCCGTTGCTGACGCAACGGATGCATATGGCGCTCATCGAGGCCAGGATGAGGGTCCTTCATCTGGAACAGCAGATGGCCAGGACGGCAGCATAATAAACACGTTGCCCTCACGGCCTTTCACGATCGGCAAGGAGGGCCGATATCCGGTCCGCCAGTTCTGCTCCCGAGCTTGGCTTTCGCATCAGCGCGAACGGACCGCTGATCCGGCGCCCCAATGCAAGCGACACGCTGTCCCCGGCGTAGCCGGTCAGCAAAATTGCAGCCATATTGGGATGACGCGCATGCACTTCACGGATCAGGGTGACCCCGTCCATGCCCGGCATGGACAGGTCCGATACCAGCGCCCTCACCACCAGACCCTCATCCAGCAGCGCCAGGGCCTGCGTACCGCCGCCGGCGGTAACGACCGCGAAGCCCTCGTCCGCAAGCTGGGCCGCCACCGTCTGGAGCACGAGCGGGTCGTCGTCGACAACGAGGACCCGGGTGACGCGTTCATCCGATCCGGCGGCAGCGGCGGCGGCCAGGCCGGCGTCTGCTTCGGGCGCCTCGACAGAGGCTTGCGGGAGCCATAGCGCGACCTTCGCCCCCTGCCCCGGTCCGCTGTCGATGGCGACGCCCCCGCCGGACTGCTCGGCGAAGCCCTTCACCATGGCCAGGCCCAGCCCCGTGCCCTGTCCCGTCGGCTTCGTGGTGAAAAAAGGCTGAAAGACGCGAGCGAGGACGTCATCGTCCATCCCGGTGCCGGTATCTCCGACCGTAATGCATACGTAGCCGCCGGGGGCGAGGCTGGCCCGATGGAAGGTCCCAGGCGCGACCACCTCCGTCGCGGCCGACAGGGTCAGCGTCCCGCCGAGCGGCATCGCATCGCGGGCATTGGATGCCAGATTGACCAGCGCCGTCTCCAGTTGGCCCCGGTCAGCCAGCAATTTTGGCAGATGGGAAGCGACCTCAACCACGATAGCGACGGGCGCTCCGATTGTGGGAGCCAAGATGTCGCGCATGCCCTCCAGAATACCGACCGCGTCGATCGCCTCGGCCCGCAGGTCGCCGCGGCGCGCAAAGGCGAGCAGGCGCCGGGTGATGGAGGCGCCACGGTCGGCAGCCTCCACCACGATGCCCGCGTACCGGCGCACGGCCTCGACGTCGGCGGCGCGCCGCGCAATCATCGAGCCGCTTCCCTGCACGGCCTGAAGCACATTGTTGAAGTCGTGCGCGATGCCGCCGGCAAGCTGCCCCAGAGCCTGCATCCGCTCGGCGTGAGCGGCCCGAACCTGTGCCGTCTCGCGCGCCGCGACCTCCTCCCGCACCCGCACCTCCAGACCGGCGGTCAGGCGGCGGAGTTCGGTCTCGGCCCGCTTGCGCTCGGTGATGTCGACCACCGTGCAGTGCGCCAGGCGGCGGCCGTCGATATCGACCGGAACCGCTGCGATGGCGACGTCCCGGACGTCGCCGGACCGGGTCCGGTGGGTGGTCTCGAACTGGACCGAGCGGCCCGCCAGCGCCGGCCTGGCGGAGCGGAGCTCAGTGCCCTCCAGGCTGGAGTCGATGTCCGCCACACGCATCAGGCGGATCTCGCTGCGATCATAGCCCAGCATCGCCGCGGCGGCATCGTTGCAGTCCACGATGGACCCGCCGAGCGGATCGACCAGGTAGCCCGGCAGCGGGGCACCGTCGAACAACCGGCGGAAGCGCTCCTCGCTTTGGCGCAATCGCAGTTCGGCGCGCTTGCGCTGGGAAATGTCCTCGACGACGGCAATGAAGTATTGGGGCGCTCCGGCCTGGTCACGCACCAGCGAGACGGTCAGCGTGCCCCAGAGTTGCGAACCATCCTTGTGAATATATCGTTTCTCCATGACGTAGGATGACATTTCGCCGGCCAGGCACCGGCTGACGCATTCGAGATTCGCTGCGAGGTCGTCAGGGTGGGTCACGTCCCGGAACGTCAAGGCGAGCAGTTCGGCGCGCGTGTAGCCGAGCATGTCGCAGAGCCGGTCGTTCACGCGAATCCACGAGCCGTCCAGCTCGTTGTGCGACATGCCGACGGCCGCCTGCTCGAAGGTGGACCGGAAGCGCTCCTCGCTCTGCCGCAGTGCCGTCTCGGCCCGCTTGATGTGCGTGATGTCACTCGATATCGCGACCACGCCGAGCGGCGCGCCATCGTCCGTGCGCAGCGGCGCCTTCGCCGATCGGAAGACCCGCGTGCCCTGGCCCGCCGCGTCGAAGGTTTCTTCCACCACCTCGGTCTGGCCGGTCTCAATGATGCGCCGGTCGTTCGCCATGACGGCGGCGGCCTGCTCCGGGTCGTGGTGCCAGTCCGCGTCGGTTCGGCCGATCACTTCGTCGGCCGCCTTGCCGATCACGGCGAGGAGGGCAGGGTTGGCGAACAGGAAGCGGCCTTCGGCGTCCTTCGCGTAGATCGGGTCGGGCGAACAGGTCCCGATGGCGCGGAGCAGCGCCGTCGTGCGCCGGAGATCGTCCGCCGCCTGGCGTCGGTCGGTTACGTCGAGGTTGAGCCCGATGATCCGGGGCGCGCTACCGGTATCGCTCGTGAGCAGGCAGCCCAGGCTGGCGAGCCAGCGACGGGCGCCGTCCGATGCGCGCCGAATCCGGAATTCCAGCCGCAAGGAACCGGCTCCGGGCGCCTGGATCGCGGTCTCGACGGCGAGAATGGTTTGCCGATCTTCAGGCTCGACAAGCTGAAGCCACTGCTCGAACGTCGGCGGACCCGCGTCGGGGTCGAGACCGTGCAGGCGGTATTGCTCCCGTGACCAGGTCACCGCCCCGGAGGCGTAGTCGTATTCCCACACGCCGATGCCGCCTGTATCCAGGGCGAGCCGCAACCGCATCTCATTCTCGGCCAGCGCCGCCTGGTTGGTGGGACAATCCGCCCCGGCCGCGCCCGCAGGGGCGCCGGTCCACAGACCGGCGTCTTCCGGGCATCGGTTGGCAGGTTCCTGTCGGCGTGCGCGGTTCAGTTCACGTAACTCCTGACTCCAAGACGAACCAGAGTCGCTACCATACCCGCGACTCGGGCCTCCCGCGTACCGATTTCGGCGACGGCCTGAAATTACTTCGCTTTGCCCGGCTTCCCGCCGGGCAGGCGGTTTGACCGCCCCGGTGAGCGAAACCTGCCCGCGGTCCCGCCCGCCGAGCGCGGTCCCTCAGCCCGGGTAAATCCGGACGTTGCTCGCGACGGCGTCGGCGATGTGCTCCTTGGTGATCACGCCGAGCACCGTTTCCGGCCTCGGACGTCCCTTCTGCCTGACCACCACCGCCATCGCCGCGCCGCGCCGCCACATCCGGGCGATGACGCCGGAAGCCACCGCCGCTTCGCGCACGATGATGAAATTGCGCCGTGCGATGTCGCCCATTCTCACCTCGCTGGCTGCCGCGTTGACCGTCCGCTGCAGGTCCGTGTTCACCCGGATCACGCCGACCAGACTCTTGCCGCGCGTGACCACCACGTGCTGGAGGCGTCCGGTGTCCGGCGCCTGTCGCAGGAAGTCACCGAAACGCACGGTCTCGTCCAGCAGCAGCACATCCGTCAGCATGACGTCTCTTGCGCTGCGGACCAGGAACATGTTGGCGTGCAGCGCCTGCGGAACCGGATGCCCCCGCCGTACCAGCTTCATCGTGTAGATGGTCTCGGCCGACAGGGTGCGGCGGACACCCATGGCAACCGCCACCGCCAGGATCATCGGCAGCACGATGTCGTAATCGCGGGTCATTTCGAAAACCATCGTGATCGCGGTCATCGCCGCCCCGGTGGAACTGCCCACCATGGCACCCATTCCCACCATCGCGAACGCCGGTGCGCTGAGCGGCACGCCAGGGACAGCGGCGGAGACCAGACCGGCGAAAGCGGCGCCCAGCGTGGCGCCCATGAACAGCGATGGCGAAAAAATTCCGCCCGAAGAGCCCGACCCCAGGCTCACCGACGTCGCGAACAGCTTGCAGGCGAACAGCAGGAGCAGAAACCAGCCGGTGGTGATCTGGCCCAGCAGCGTGGCCTGGATCGTGGCGTAGCCGACGCCCTCCACGTAGTAGTGGCCGCGCCACTGCATCAGGCCGTAGATCAGCGCGCCGACCGCCAGCATCCCGACGATATGACGGTCGTACGTCCCGTGAATCCGCTCGAACTGGTCCTCGGCCCAGCCCAGCCCCCGGATGAAGCCGGCCGCCGCGACGCCGGCCACCGCTCCCAGCACAGCGTAAAGCAACAGAATGACCGCGCTGCTGACCTCGGCCGGCAGCGGGACCAGGGTAGCCGGCACGGTAAAGGCGGGTTGGAGGCCGAAGAACAGCCGGCCGACGAAGGTTGCGGTGCCGGTCGCGAGCGCCACCGGCAGGAACGTGTTCACGCTGATCTCCGGCAGCATCAGCTCGGTGGCGAACATCACGCCGCCGATCGGGGTGTTGAACGTCGCCGCAATGCCGGCGCCCGCGCCGGCGGCGACCAGGATGATGCGCTGCCCCACCGCCATGCGGATCACCTGGCCCAGGGTGGAGCCGAGCGCTGAGCCGATCTGGATGATCGGCCCCTCCCGCCCGACCGCCGCGCCGCTGCCGATCGCCAGTGCCGAGGCCAGCGACTTGGCGACGGCCACGACCGGACGGATGATTCCGCGGCCGTAATAGATGGCGTCCATCACCTCCGGGACGCCGTGGCCGCGCGCCTCGGGCGCGAAGGTGTTGACGATGAAGGTGACGCCGATGCCGCCGAACACCGGCACCAGGATCACGAACGGCCCCCAGGGGCTGATTGGCGTGAAGATGCTGGAGTTGTAGGCAAACGATACTTGGCCAAGAAACATCAGGTTGTGCACGAAGCCGATCAGGTCGCGGAACACCACGGCGCCCACGCCAGTCACGCCGCCAACGACAAGCGCCAGCAGGCAGAGCATCGGCAGGCCGAGCCTGCGGATCTCGTTGGTGTCGGACGGTGCAAGCTCGGCGGTCGGCGGACCGGGAGCCCGGAGCAACGGCTGGCCGGCGGTAGGCTGATCGATCACGGGCAATGACCCTGGACTCTGGGACCCTGGACTGTGGCGGCGGGACGGCCGACCGTCGGGCGGACAACGGATCGAAGCCAATCACGATCCCGCTGCCACGATCCCGCTGCCACGATCCCGCTGCCCGGCCTTCAGCGGCGGATGAGCCCTGTACCGGGGCAATTGCCGCCCCCGGGCGGCGAGGGCCTATTGTGGCCGCGCCGCCACCCGGGAGACCCGCGCTCATGGCCGAACACTACGATCTGCTGATCCGCAACGGCACCTGTGTGCTGCCCTGGGGGATGGAGGCCACCGATGTCGGCGTGCGGGGAGGGCGCATCGCCGCGCTCGGCGCGCCGGCCGGCGCCACCGCGGACGAGTCCATCGATGCCGCCGGCCTGCATGTGCTGCCCGGTCTGATCGACCCGCATGTGCATCTGCGCGATCCCGGCGACAAATCCGTCGAGTCGGTGCCCACCGGCACCAGGGCGGCGGTGCTGGGTGGCCTGGTCGCGGTGTTCGACATGCCGAACACCACGCCGCCGCTGACCGATGGCGAGCGGCTTGCGGCGAAGCAGGACTACGTCGAGCAAGTGTCCTGGTGCGACATTGGCCTGTATGTCGGCGGCACCAAGACCAACATCCCGGACCTGGCGGAACTGGAACTCGCCCGCGGCGTCTGCGCGATCAAGATTTTCGCCGGCAGTTCGACCGGCGACCTGTTGATCGAGGACGATGCACATATCGAACTTGCCATGCGCTCCGGCCGCCGCCGCATCGGCTTCCACAGCGAGGACGATGACCGGCTGCGCGCCCGCAAGCCGCTGTTCCACACCGGCGATCCTTATTGCACCCATATGCAGTGGCGCGACGAGGAGACCGCCTTCCTCGGCACCCGCCGGCTGACGGCGCTGGCCCGCAAGACCGGCCGGCCGGCGCATATCCTGCACGTCACCACCGCCGAAGAGCTGGGCTACCTGAAGGATTTTCGCGACATCGCCACGGTCGAGGTGCTGGCGAACCACCTGACCCAGGTGGCGCCCGAGTGCTATGAACGGCTGCAGGGCTACAGCGTGATGAACCCGCCGATCCGCGGTCCTCGCCATTTCGAGGCCGCTTGGCGCGCGATCTCCGACGGAACGGTGGACACCGTGGGGTCTGACCACGCGCCGCATCCGCGGGCCAGGAAGGAAGCGCCGTGGCCGACCTGCTCCTCCGGGATGACCGGGGTGCAGACGATCGTGCCGCTGATGCTGAACCACGTGAACGCCGGACGGCTCGGTCTGCCGCGGCTGGTGGACCTGATGTGTGCCGGCCCGGCGCGCGTGTACGGCATTGTCGGCAAGGGGCGGCTCGCCGCCGGCTACGATGCGGACTTCACGCTGGTCGACCTGAAGCGCCAGCGCCGGATCGAGAACGCGTGGATTGTCTCGCCCTGCGGCTGGACCCCTTACGACGGCATGGACGTCACCGGCTGGCCAGTCGCCACCATCCTCCGTGGACGCCCGGTGATGCGCGAGGACGAGGTACTCGGCGTGCCGGCAGGAAAGTTGGTGCGGTTCAGGGGGTGAGTGTTTGGTCCCGGTTGGCCGGAGCGCGGCGGTCCGGGTTCGGCTGCCGCGTCGGCTGACTGCACCAGCGGTGAACCGGCGGTCCCTTTCGAAGCGAGAACCGGCGACGCCGTTGCGGCGTTTGGCTCATGAAGCAGAGGGATGCCCCATGGAACTGCCCGTCGAGGGTTATCCGATTTCCGACGAATCGGTGACCAGTTGGTTCCAGCAACGCTTTGGCCGACTGCCCTGCCCGCGGGAAGTCGGGTTGATCATGGATGCCATGGCGCTGCGCGAATCCACGCCCCCGATCGAGGGACCCACGACTCCGAGCCCAAGGTCCGCGCCGCCTTTCGTGTGCGGATGTTGAACGGAAATGCGAGGCGGCTCGGCTGGCGGGGCGCATGCACCGGCCGCAGGCTGAACAGGTAGTCCTTGATCGCCTTCACGTCTTCAGCCGTCACCTTCGTGTAGTCGCCGAACGGCATCACCGGGTAGAGGTCGGGAATCTTCTTTTGTGCGTTCGAAGCGAAGGCCTTGTGGATGAGCGCCATGCGGCCCTCCTTCACGATACGGAGTTTGTTAACGCGAACGAGAGATAGCAGGACTGGCCACCCTGCCATGCGCAGCCCTGGCGAGGCTGCCTCGATCAATGACGCGAGCGGCTCCACAGGCAACGGAACTGACGTCATGCACTGGTTACCGCCTTGGGACCTGCGACGAGCCGAGCCGCCGGAATGGCGTGAACGCCGATTCGTGTCGGCACTTCTCTCCGGCGGAGACAGTCGTGTGGCGGTCGATCGGGCGACCGGCGTGAACAGGTATTTTTGTCCACCGAGGCCAGCCCCTGAGATCGCCTGCCTGGCGTCGTGTACCGCCTCGCCGATCTCCGCGGAAGGCTTTGCGGCCGCGTCGGCTTGTTATCGAGAGATCAGCGAGGCCGGCTCGCCGGACGCGACCGGGGCGTGCCTGGCGCGATGGCATGCCGACGTCGAGGCCGGTCTATTGGCGTATTTCGGGGCCGAGGCGCTGGCCGAGGTCATAGTGCTACCCTCGGGAACGGATGCGGTTCTGCTGATGGCGTCGATGCTGGCGCTGGAAAGCGGCGATCGGCCGACCACCGCGATCCTGCCGTCGCTGGCGGAAACCGGGACGGGCGTTCCGCGCGCAGTGACCTGTCGGAGCTTCGATCCGGGGCATCGTCTCGACGCGCCGGTCGTCGATCGGGAGGTCACATGCGTCGAGGTGCCGCTGCGCAAGACAAATGGCGATCCGCGCGACGACGGCGAGATCTGCGCGGCGTTTTCGGCCGCGGCCGCCGCGGCCCGGGGACGCCCCATTGTCTATCTGACGCATGGCAGCAAGACGGACCTGGTGGCTCCGCTGGAAGTGCCGCCGGGTGCGGACGTGGTCGTCGATGCCTGCCAGATGCGGATCGCCCCTTCAGTGGTGCGGCGCTATTTGCGCCGTGGTTGGCCGGTCATCGTCACGGGCTCGAAATTCCTCGGCGGACCGCCGTTTTCGGGTGCAGTGCTGCTGCCGCGAGGACGTTTCGCGCGCGTCCGCGACAGGGGACTGCGTGCCTGGCACGCGGCGAACGGCGGGGTTGCTGGCGACACTGATGCGGCGCTTGGCCCTTTGCTTCGCTGGGTCTCGGCACTCGGCACGCTCCCAGCCCTGGCGAAGCCCGGCTTGTCCGTGCCGGCCACGATCGCGCGGCTTGTGCGAGAGGTCGAATGCGTGCTGTCGCAGCTTCCCAACGTGAGGCTTCTCGCCGGCTCTTCGCCATCGATGTTCGCCGTGCGCGAATGGCCTGCGAGCATCGTGACGTTTGCCATCGATGATCCCGCTGAACCGGGCCGCCTGCTGACGGCCGACGAACTTCGCCCCGTGTATCGGGACTTGGCGCGCGCCGGCGTGCTGGTCGGGCAGCCGGTCGAGCTGGGCCGCGTCGGGGGGCTGCGGGTGGCGATCAGCGCACGGGACGTGATAACCGGAGACGTCTCGCACGGGCTTCGGCGGCTGGTAGACCGGCTCCGATGTCTGGAGCGACGCGCGCCTGCCCCTGTGCCGCTGCCATGAACGCCAGCATACCGTCCGATCTTTCGATGACCGGCGTAGGGGCGGATAAGCGAAGCGCCATCCGCCATTGCCGCCCTCTGCTCCGCGGGCGGCGGATGGCGCTTCGCTTATCCGCCCCTACCTTGGTTTCGTACCGGTCAGCGGGCCTTCATTTCAAAATTTTTGCCACCTTGTTTTGGCGTAGGCGGTATGCGTCCGGCATGGACTTGCCGAGCAGCGGGCGGAGATACAGACGATACGCGTCAGTAATGTCCGTGCCGTTCGCGGCGATGAATTCGTCAGGCATGGTACGGGTTTTGCCGCCAACCGCTTCCAGCGGCATGAGCCGGTAATCCACGGAGTAGTAGCCGGTGCGCTCGATCGTCACCGAGCCGCCCGAGTCGCCCCACATGGCGAACTGCACCGCCTTTTCGCCGACCTCGCGCGCCTCGCGCTGGTCAACGTCGGAGACGCAGCCGACGAACGATCGCTGCAGATAACCGAACGTGTCGCCGCGCACGCGGCTGAGGCCGAGCTTCTCCTTCACTTCGTCGCACAATAGCCCGGCGAGTTCGCCGGTGCCGGAGAGCTGAACGTTGCCATGGGCGTCGTGCTCGATCTTCTTGGCCAGTTGGGTAATGATCGGCTTGCCGGACTCGTCGTGAATGCCCTCCGACACGGCGACCACGCAGCGGCCGAACTGATCGACGGTACGCTTAACGTCAGCGAGGAAGCTGTCGAGCCGGAAGGTGCGCTCGGGCACGTAGATCATATGCGGCCCGTCGTCCGGAAACTTCTTGCCGAGCGCCGAGGCGGCGGTCAGGAACCCGGCATGGCGACCCATGATTACGCCGATATAGACGCCGGGAAGCGACCGGTTGTCGAGATTGGCGCCGAGGAAGGCCTGCACGACGAACCGCGCGGCCGAGGGAAAGCCCGGCGTGTGGTCGTTCAGAACCACATCGTTGTCGATCGTCTTCGGAATATGCAAGCAGCGGATCGGGTGGTTCGCCTTGCGAGCCTCCTCGGCGACGATACGGACAGTATCGGACGAATCATTGCCGCCGATATAGAAGAAATATCGGATCTCGTGCGCCTTCAGGACCTCGAAAATCTCATGGCAATATTTCAGGTCCGGCTTGTCGCGGGTCGAGCCCAGCGCCGAAGACGGCGTCTCGGCGACCATCTCCAGATTATGGGTCGTTTCCTGGGTCAGATCGACGAAATCTTCGTCTACGATCCCACGCACGCCGTGGAGCGCACCATAGACAAGGTTAACATTGCGGAATTTTCGTGATTCCAGCACCGCGCCCACGAGCGACTGGTTGATGACCGCGGTCGGGCCGCCGCCCTGGGCCACCAGCACTTTTCCTTGCAGCACGTCCACCCACTCCCCTGTTCAGATGTCGAGCTATCGGTTCTCTTCGCAACAGCAGCATGCGTAACATCAAGCACACCGCGTAAAGCGCTCACGGCGCTTACTCTATGACCAATATGCGCGCGCCCGCAATTGCGAGCCGGAGACCCTTCCATGCGGCCCGCTATTGCCGGGGTCCGGCATCCGAAATAGCTGATTGCTACAGTCGGGTTGGCTGGGCCGGGCGGTGCCAACCGCGAATGGCGTGGATCGGTCGCGGGCGCTGTTCACGGACGCCCCTCTTGATCAAGGCCGGTATCGAGAAGTGTGGCCGGATGGCCCACTCGCCGCCACCGCCCGCGCTCCGGCTGCCTGCGGTTAATGGTCAGGCCGACGCGGCCGCCTGACCTGGGGCGGCGGCCTGACCTGGCGCGGCGGCCTGGTTGGGCGCGGCTGCCGCGCCCTGCACGCGCCCGGATTTCCGCCGGGGCCGATCCTCGGGGTTGCCGAGAGCCTCCAGCATCGCCTCGCGCAATTGCTGCAGCTTGCGCTCGTTTTCGACCTTCAGGCCGAACACGTCCTTGACGTAGAACACGTCCACCGCCCGCACGCCGTACGTGGTGACGTGGGCCGATGCGATCTGCAGACCCTGTTCGCTGATCGCCGCCGTCACGTCATGCAGCAGGCCCGGCCGGTCTCGGCCGTTTACCTCCAGCACCGTGTGCGTGTTCGACGCATGGTTGTCGACCACCACGCGCGGCGGGACGTTGATGGCATTCAGCCGGCGCCCGAGCAGCGCCTGCGACAGCTTGCGGATTTCCGCGTTGATGCGCAGCCGCCCGGACAGCGCCTGTTCGATCAGCACCGACAGCCGGGCCAACCGGTGCGGCGCATCGAACGCCCCGCCGGCGGCATCCTGGATCCAGAACGTGTCCAGTGCCATGCCGTTGGTCATGGTGTGGATGCGGGCATCGACGATCGAGGCGCCCGCCACCGCCAATGCTCCCGAAATCCGGCTGAACAGTCCGGCGTGGTCGGCGCAATACACGGTGACCTCGGTTACCGCACGCGCCGGCAGCGGGCGGGTGTCCACCGTCAGCGGCGCGGAATGCAGTTCCGCTTCGCGGACCAGGCTGGCATGGCGTGCATGCGTTTCGGGATCGAACGAAAGCCAATAGCCGGCATAGCCGAGCGAGGTGAAATGCGCAATCTGCTCGTCCGTCCAGTCCGCCAGCAGATTGGCTGCCGCCTCCTTGGCGCGCTCCACGCGGACATCGCGCTCGGGCGTGGAAAGTCCGCCGGCAAGCACCTCCGCCACCCGGTTAAACAACTCGCGCAACAGCGTCGCCTTCCATCCGTTCCAGACCTTGGACGACACCGCCCGCATGTCCGAAACGGTGAGCACGTACAACAGGCGCAGCCGCTCCGGCGACTGGATCATGTCGGCGAGGTCGAGGATAGTCTTCGGATCGTCGATATCGCGCCGGAACGCCGTCTCGCTCAGGACCAGATGGTGCAGCACCAGCCAGGAGACAGTCTCGGTCTCCTCCGCCGACAGGCCGAGCGCGGGTCCTACCTCCATCGCGACTTCGGCGCCGATCCGGGAGTGGTCGCCGCCGCGGCCTTTGGCGATGTCGTGCAGCATCAGGCCCAGATAGAGCGCGCGGCGCGACTCACGCGACTGCAGGTGATCCACCACGGCGGACGCCACCGGCGCGATCTGTGCCAGGTCGCCGCGCTCCAGCGCGTTCAGCACCTTCAGTGCTTCGACCGTGTGCTCGTCTACTGTGTATATGTGGTAGGTGTCGAACTGCATCTGCCCGACGATGCGCGCCCAATCGGGCAAATAGCGGCCGAGGAACCCGGTCTCGTTCAGAATCCCCATCCAGAACGCGCCGTCCGGATCCTTGGAGTCGGCGTCGGGACCGCGCTGCGGTGGCCTGCCGCACAGCAGGTCCATGAACAGGTCCGCCGCTTCCGGATTGCCGCGCAGCGCGACGGCACGGCGGTCGTTCTGGATCAAACATCGGATCGCCAGCGGGTGCAGTTCGAAGTTGCGGTCTCGCGCCGTTTTCAGGATGCGCAGCATCTGGATCGGTTCGTCGGCGAAGGCTCGGCTGTGCAGGGCGTGCAGCTTGCCGTCGGCGAGCACGAAGCCGGCGTCGATCAGGGCCTGGTCCGTCTCCTGCGCGGCTGCCGGCGGGCCAAGCGCCGCGCGCAACACCGCTGGCTCGATAATTCGGGTGAGCCGGGAGACTTCCCGCGCCGTCAGGAAATAGTGGCGCATGAAACGTTCGACGCCGTCCTGGCGGCCCCGCCGCGTGTAGCCCATGCGGGCGCCGACCACCGGTTGCAGGTCGAAGGTCAGTCGCTCCTCGGCGCGGCCGGCGACGTAGTGCAGATGGAAGCGGACGGTCCAGAAGAACTCCCAGGCGCGCCTGCCGTGGCGGGCCTGCTGCTCCGTCAGGATGCCGCCCAGCTCGGCCATCTCGTTCATGGTCTGGACGTCGAACACGTAGCGCGCGATCCAATACAGCGTCTGCAGGTCACGCAGCCCGCCGCGGCCTTCCTTCACGTTGGGCTCGACCACGAACGGGCTGTCGCCGTAGCGGCGATGGCGGCTGGTGCGCTCAGCCTGCTTCGCCGCGACGTAGTCGGCGGCCCCGGCTTCCCGGCAGGCGCCGCGGAACTTGTCGTGGAACGCCTCGAACAGCGCCGCATCGCCGGCCAGATGGCGGGCGTCGAGCAGCGAGGTACGGATCGTGATGTCCTTGGCGCCCTCGACCAGGCAGTCTTCGATGGTGCGGGTCGCGTGGCCCACCTTCAGGCCGAGATCCCACAGGAAATACAGCATGTACTCGACGACCTGCAGCGTGCGCGGCGAGGGCTCGTCGGGGGTCAGGAACAGCAGGTCGATGTCGCTGAACGGGGCAAGCAGGCCGCGCCCGTAGCCGCCGGTCGCGGCGATCGAGAGATTGTCAGGGGCGTCGAGCCCGGTATCGGTCGTGGCGTGCTCGTACAGCGCCTGAATCAGCCCGTCGGTCAGCGCGCCGAGCAGCCGGCCGGCATGCAGGCCGCTTAGTCCGTCTTGCTCGAAGGCGTTCTGGACGTGGTGCTGGATGCGGTTCAGGTGGCGGCGAAAGGCCACCAGAGCCGCGTCGCGCGGAACGGCGCCGTGCCGTTCCTCGGCAAGCGCCGCCATGGCGCTCGTCAGGATCGCGGCGGCGGAGTCGGGAGCCTGGAAGGGGATCGGCGTCAGCATAACAAGACCGTACTATTTATCGTCATTGGCGGGAACAGCAACCATCGCTTTGAGTCGATAAAGCGTATCAAGCGCCTCGCGAGGCGTCATCCGGTCGGGATCCAGGGCCGCCAAGGCGGCTTCCAGCGGATCAACCGCCGCTAAAACAGGTAGGGTGTCCGCCGCAGGTTGCGAGCCCGTGGCGGCGAACAGCGGCAAAGCGCCGAGCGGGGCGCCGGCGGCGAGCGGGCTGCCATGCTTTTCCAGCGAAGCCAGCAGCGATCCGGCACGGCGCACCACCGGCGCCGGCACCCCAGCCAGCTCTGCGACATGCACACCCCAGGAACGCCCGGCGGCACCCTCGGCGACTTCGTGCAGGAACACCACGCTTCCCTTCCACTCCTTCACCCGCATCGTGTGGGGTCTGAGCCGCGGCATACAGTCCGCCAGATTAGCAAGCTCATGGAAATGTGTTGCGAAGATGGTCCGGCTGCGGATCGCCGAATGCAGCGCCTCCAGCACCGCCCAGGCGATCGCCAGCCCGTCCAGCGTGGCGGTGCCGCGGCCGATCTCGTCCACCACCACCAGCGAGCGCGGCCCGGCCTGGTGCAGGATGGCGGCGGTCTCGGTCATCTCCACCATGAACGTGGAGCGGCCGCGTGCCAGGTCGTCGGCGGCGCCCACGCGGCTGAACAGCCGGTCCACCACGCCGATATCCGCGCTCTCGGCCGGCACCGGCAGCCCGGCCTGGGCGAGCACGACGACCAACGCATTCTGGCGCAGAAAGGTGGATTTGCCGGCCATGTTTGGACCGGTCAGCAGCAGCACGCCGCGCTCGCGGGACAGGTCGCAGTGGTTGGGCACGAAGGCGCCGCTTCCGGCCAGCGCCGCTTCCACCACAGGGTGGCGGCCGGACTTCACCACGAACGCATCGCCGTCGGTGACGAGCGGGCGGCACCAGGTGCCGGATTCGGCCAGCTTCGCGGCGGACTGGGCGGCGTCCAGCAGGGCGAGCGCATCGGCGCAGGCGGCGAGGGCGTCGGCGCCCGCCAGCGCCCCGCGCACCAGACGCGCGAACACGGCCCGTTCACGGGCGGCGGCGCGCTCGCCGGCTTCCGAAATGCGGCGGTCGAGATCGGACAGCTCGCCCGTGGTGAAGCGCGCACCATTCGCCATGCCCTGGCGCAGCGTCAGCTCGGGGCGTGCGCGCAACGCCTCCACCGCCGCCGCCGGCACCTCCAGCACGTAGCCGAGCTGCGCATGGTGGCGGATTTTCAGGCTGGCGACGCCGTAGCGCTGCGCGTAGTCGAGCTGCAGCGAGGCGAGCACCCGGCGGCTGTCGTCGCGCAGGGCGCGTTCGGCGTCCAGCTCGGCGTCGAAGCCGGAGCGGATGACGTTGCCGTCCTCGATCCGGTGTGGCGCGGGATCGGCCAGCGCCTCGCCGAGCAGCCGCGCGAGGTCCGGGTCTCCCGCCAGCGCGTTGCGCGCGGCGGCGAGGACAGGGACCAGTGGACCCTCCAGCGCATCCCGCGCAGCGGTGGCGGCGGCGAGTCCGTCCCGCAAGGCGGCCAGGTCGCGCGGTCCGCCGCGGCTCAACGACAGGCGGGCGAGGGCGCGGGCGATGTCCGGGGTTGCACGCAACGTGGTGCGGAGGGTCGCCGCGGCTTCGGGCTGGGCGAGGATCCAGGACCACGAATCCTGCCGCGCGGCGATCGCGGCGGGGTCGGTCAGCGGCGCGGACAGCCAGGCGGCGAGCAGGCGGGCGCCCGCTGGCGTGAGCGTCCGCTGCACGACCGACAGCAGCGTGTGCTGCGCGCCGCCATCGCGGGCGCGAGTGATCTCCAGGCTGGCGCGCGTGGCGGCGTCCATCGCCAGCACTCCGGCACGGCCTTGCGGCGCCGGCCGTGCGAGCCGTGGCAGCGTGCCCCCCTGGGTGGAACGGACGTACTCCAGCGCCTGCGCCGCGGCGACCGCCTCCGCGTCGCTGAAGCTGCCGAACGCATCGAGGCTCGCGGCGCCGAACGCCTCGGCGAGCCGCCGGCGCGACACCAGCGGCGGCGACGGCACCGATTGCGGCGCGCGTTTCCCGTCCCAGTCGCTCAGGGGCAGCGCGGCCGGCGCCAGGATTTCCGCCGGTTCCAGCCGTCCGAGCAGCGCCGGCAGTTCGGCTTGCGTCAGGCTGCTGGTTTCGAACAGCCCGGTGGATACGTCGAGCCAGGCGGCGCCGATCCCATCGCGATCTTGTGCCAGTGCAAGCAGCAGGTTGGCGCGGCCGCCTTCCAGCAATGCCTCCTCGGTGATGGTGCCGGGCGTGACCAGGCGCACCACCGCGCGGCGGATCGGCGCCTTGCCGGTCCGGGTCCTGGGGTCCTCCATCTGCTCGGCGACGGCAACGCGGAAGCCGCGGCGGATCAGCCGGGCCAGGTACGATTCCGCCGCGTGGTGGGGCACGCCGCACATCGGAATCGACGCACCGGCATGCTCGCCGCGCGCGGTCAGCGCGATGTCCAGCGCCGCGGCCGCGGCCTCCGCGTCGGTAAAGAACAGCTCGTAGAAATCGCCCATGCGGAAGAACAGGAGCGCGTCCGGGTTCTCCGCCTTCATGGCGAACCATTGCGCCATCGCCGGACTGGCGCCGGCCGCCGTTGGTAGCACTGTCATGCCTTCCGTGTCCGGATCACGCTTGCGGGCAGAAGCATCGGCCTGGAACGGTCAAACAACCATGACCGAGCCCGCCGCCGCTGTTGGAGAGCTGCCAGGAAAGCAAGTTTCGGCGGCAAAGTCGAAGCCGGCGCGGCGCCTGGTTCAACATCAATGAGAAGACGTCGAGCGTTCGAGCCGGATTATTGGAATGCCAATTTTCGCTCTGCCCCCCGTTAGACATCGTTCCGCGCTGGGCGGCCAGTAGCCTGTTCTCCGTCATCTCCAAAGCGATTCTGACCAAAGCGATGTGGCATGAAGCATGCCGCAGGCGAAACCCAAACCCGATTTCGCAGATAACACGCAAAAAGGCCTGTGCTGGCCTGCGACAGCACGGCTGGTCGTCCATCGGACCTGGATATACCGTCTGGCTCGCGACGTCGGCTTCTGCCTTCGGGATCGCCGAGGCAGACCATGGCTGATGGCCTGTCTCATCTCCTTAGCACCGGCACGGAGAAACGACGTGGCCAGCCGAAACCCATTCCGCCTGGTCATCGTGCACGTCGCGCTCCTGAATATTGCGTGGGCATCGGGCGGGGCATTCGTTGGCGCTTACCTGCTGCGCCTCGGTTTCAGCCTGCCCCAGGCCATCGCCTCTTACGCCGGGATCGTGTGCTTCCGATTCGTCGTCCGCTTTGCCTGGATCGAGGTCGTCCGCCGGCTCGGATTCAGACGGGGGCTGGTGCTCGGAACGCTGCTTTGCGCGCTGGAATTCCCGATCCTGCTGGGGGTGGACAACCCATGGGGGCTTGCGGGATGGATCGTGGTGGCGGCCGCTGCCGAATCGCTTTACTGGCCGCTGCACCACGCCGTCACGGCGGTGGCGTGCAACGACGCTGGACGGGGCCGCCAACTCGGTCTGCGCCAGTCGGTGCTGGCGATGACGTCGGTGATCGGACCGTTGACGGGTGGGCTGGTGATCGCGCATCTCGGTGCGAAGGCGATTTTCGCCGCCTCCGCCGTCATGTGCCTCGCGGGCATTCTGCCAATCCTGTTGATGGGCGACATCCAAGCGGGCACCGTGCCGTCGCTGCGCCGCGCGCTGGACGGAGCGGACCGGCGCTCGCTCGCCGTGTTCGCCGCCGACGGCTGGATCTGCTCCGGCTATATCACCGCATGGGGCCTGGTGCTGTTTTCCACGCTCGGCGACTATGAAGCCTTCGGCTGGGTCGCTTCGATGGCCGCACTCGCCTCGGCGGGGGCATCGTTTGCCTGTGGCAGAGCGCTGGACCGGGGCAATCGCCATCGCTACCTGAAGATTGCCTCGGCGGTCACCGCGGGCAGCATTCTTCTCCGCGCATTCTCGTTCGGTTCGCCGACCCTTTCAGTGGTGGCGAGCGTGTCCGGGGCGGCGGTGTCCGCGCTGTACGCGCCGGTTGTCATGAGCATGATCTACGCCCGGGCGAAATCATCGGGCGAGCCCTACCGGTTTCATTTGGCGCTCGAACCTGCGTGGGACATTGGCATGATCGGCGGATGCGCGGTTGCGGCATGCGTTGCCGCCTGGTGCCCCGTTCCGTCGTTGTGCATGCTGCCCTCGGTGCTTGGCGTCGTGGTCGTGTATCTGGGTGTCGTGCCCGCTGCGTCTCACCCGACTGGCCGGCGATCATGGCGATCGCGTTCGGCGTGGACGGCCCGATCGTGGTCTGGTGGAACTTGTCGGACACAGTGAAGCGGTCGTTGTACTGCCGCGGGAACGGGATCGTGTTGCAGTCGAGACGGCCCACCACGCTGCTATCGGGTGGCGCTTTGCGGCGGGGCGGCCTCGCGCGATCCGGTGAGCCGGCGGTAGTCCAGCACTGCAACGACGGCATCGTGCGCGTCGAGCAGGATCGCCAGATGCGTAGCCTCCGCCAGCGTCCGCAGAGTCACCTGCGGGTTGGCCGCCTCGGCGACGATGGCGGCCAGGCCTTCAGGCTGAAACAGCTCATCCCGGCCCGCGGCGACAATCGCGGTGCTCAGATCCAGTGCGGCCAACTGTCGTGCGGGCTGGGGCGGCGTGACCGCCAGCGCCATGTTGACCGTGTAGCTTTCGACCATCATGCCGCGCAGCCCGGGCCGCAGCCCGGCGAAGTTGAGGGTCACCGCGCGGGTGGACCCGCACAGCAGCCCGCCGCTCATGAGGTTGAGAACGAAAGGCCAGGTGCGCGCCGTAGCGAAGGCCTCGGTGCCGTTTGCCGACCCATGGGTGGCGGCATCACGACCAAGTTGCGGCGCGATCATCAGCAGGCGTCGAACCGGCGAACGTCTCTGGAAGCGGGTCATATAGTTGAGCACAAGACCGGCGCCGCTTGAGTGACCGCCAAGGTCAAGCTGCACGGCGGGAAACTGCTGGCGCAGCGTCGTGAGCAGTTGGTCGATGTCGCGGTAGGCCGTCTCGACCGTGGGCACGTGTCCACGCTCGCCGCCCGATCGGCCGTGGCCGCGAATGTCCACCAGGACCACCGCCGCCGCCGCGATCCGCGAAATGGCGAGTGCCAGGCAGTCATAGCCCGCATCCATGCATGCGCCGCCGCCATGGTAGAATACCAACATGTTGCGGAAGCTGCCGGGGGGCAGAAAAACGCGATAGGCGATTGATATGCCATCTTCCGCTGTCAGCCGGCGGATCCCCGGCGTTGGCGAACCCCCGCCATGCGCTTTCAGGCGCGCGGCGAACGCCTCGAAGTCGAGCGATCCTGGTGATCGCCGGGCTATCTCTGTTCGAGGGTTGCGGAACCCCGGCGTTGTTGCGCTCAAACGACGATATGCAAACCGGCATCGACATGAATGGTGTCACCGGTCATGCCCGACCCCCGCTCGCGCTCCTGAGGGTTCTCCAGATTTCAGTCACCGCGCTGCTCATGCCGCCGATGTCCCGGCCGCTTCGCGATCGAGCACCGTGATCGTGTGCCGGGCAATCATGGCTTCCTCGTCGGTCGGTATCACGAACACCCGAACCCGTGACCGCTCCGATGAGATGACCTGGGCGCTTTTGCGATTGGCAAAGCGGTCCAGCTCCACGCCGATCCACTCCATGCCTTCAAGCACCCGCTCCCGCACGCGCCAGGCATGTTCACCGATGCCGCCGCAGAACACCACCGCGTCGAGTCCCTCAAGCACGGCCGCCAGGCCACCAAGTTCGCGGCGGATGCGGAACACGAAATACTCGATGGCCTGGGCCGCTTCCGGCTTGTCGGACGCTTCCAGCTCACGCATGTCGTAAGACACACCGGACAGCCCCTTCAGCCCCGATTCCTTGTAGAGCAGGTCCCGGATCGCATCTGCGTCCATCTTCTTCTGGGCCATCATGTAGAGCACGACGCCGGGGTCGAGCTGGCCGCAGCGCGTGCCCATCGGCAGCCCGTCGAGCGCCGTGAAGCCCATAGAGCTTGCGATCGAGTGTCCGTCGCGGATCGCGCACATCGAGGCGCCATTGCCCAGATGCGCGACCACCACGCGCCCGCTGGCATAGAACGGCGAGACCTCCTGCAGGCGGCCGATGACGTACTCGTATGACAGTCCGTGGAAGCCATAGCGGCGCACGCCTTCGTCGTAGTAGCTGCGCGGCAGCGCGAACACGTCGTTCACGAACGGATGGGCGCGGTGAAAGGCGGTATCGAAGCAGGCGACCTGCTTCACATGCGGCCACGCCTCGCGCGCGGCCAGGATGCCGGCAATACTGTAGGGCTGGTGGAGTGGCGCCAACGGGACCAGCGCCTGCAGCCGTTGCAAAACGTCATCCGTCACGATCACGGGCGCGTCGAAGTAAATGCCGCCATGGACCACACGGTGGCCGGCTGCCACGACGTTCGCATCCGGAAACGCCTCGCGCCGCCACGCCAGAATCCGCTGCAAGGCGTCGGTGTGGAACGGCATGCCCGAACCAGGGGACCATTGATCGTCGTGAACGACCGTATTGGCCGCATCACGGACGGCAAGGCGGCGCTCGTCGCTCAGCATCTCCGCCAGGCCGGTCACCAAGACGTGCGGCGTGGCGTCATCCAGCGCGAACAGCGCGAACTTGATCGAGGACGATCCGGCGTTCAGCGTGATGACGTGGCGCGTCACTGGGCGGTCTCCTTGATGCGATCAACAGTCACGGCGCTGTGGCCGGTGGCCTGCCAATGGGCGTACAGCACGGCGACCGCGCAGGAAAACAGCCGGGTCGCCTCGTCGTCGGCCCGGCTGGTCAGCAGCACCGGCACGCGGGCCCCCAGCACGATGCCCGCGCCCTCCGCCTGCGCCGCGTAGGTCAGGTCCTTCGCCAGGATATTGCCGGCCTCAAGATTCGGCACCACCAGAACGTCGGCGCGGCCGGCGACCAGCGAGGTCAGTCCTTTGGTCCGAGCCGCCGACAGGCTGATGGCGTTATCCATCGCCAATGGCCCATCGACGATCCCGCCGCGGATCTGACCTCGCTCGGCCATCTTCGACAGCGCGGCCGCGTCGATGCTCGATTGCATCTTCGGATTCACCGTCTCGACCGCGGAGATGATCCCCACCCGCGGCTGCGCGATGCCCAGCGCCTGGGCAAGATCAATCGCGTTCTGGACGATATCGACCTTGTCTTCCAGCGACGGCGCAATGTTGATCGCTGCGTCGGTGACCAGCAGCAGATCGGGGAGCGATGGCGCGTCCATGACGAAGACATGGCTGATCCGCCGCGTGGTCCGCAGGCCGCCCTGCGACTTCACCAAATGGCGGAGCAGTTCGTCGGTGTGCAGATGGCCTTTCATGATGGCCGCGGCAGTTCCCTGATGCACCATCTCGACCGCCCGCGCGGCCGCCGCATCGTGGCTCGGGACGTCCTCGATGGCGATCCCCCGCAGATCGAGACCGCACGCCTTGGCAACGGCGGCGATCTTGCCCGCGTCGCCGATCAGGACCGGCCTGATCAGCTTGTCGCGCGCGCCGGCCAGCGCGCCGCGCAGGGCGTTTTCCTCCTCCGGCACGACGACGGCCGTCGTCAGCGGCGGGAGGGATTCGCACGCCGCCAACAGGCGTCCGACATGGCGATGGCGCTGCACCGTCAGCTCCGGGAGAAAGCCGTCCGCCATCACGGCATTCGTCGCGGGCGGCAGCACTTCCGCGACACCGTCAACCAGGAGTTCTTCGCCGCGCATGATCCGCGTGCTGAGCACAACGATGTCCGGCGGACGCTTCTCCTCGACCCGCACCTTCACCGTCAGCGTGTCGCCGACATAGGCTCGGCCGCGGAAGCGGAGCATCTGCGATTCGTACAGCGTGCCCGGCCCCGGCAGCAGGTTCCCCAGAACGGCCGAGAACAGCGACCCGACCCACATCGACGGCGCCGGATTCTGTCCGTGGGTTTCGCCGCCGCGACTGCCTGGCAGATGCAGCGGATTGAGGTCCCCGCTGACATGGGCGAACAGATAAAGATCGTCCGGCGTTACGACGCGGGTGATGGAGGCCGTATCGCCGATGGACAGATCGTCGTACGTATGGCTGATGCGAGTCATTTGCTGGTCCCGTCACTAAACCCAGATGCACCGGTCGCGTAACCAACCCTGAACCGGGCCGCGCATGGCATTATCTTGCCGCCTGCGCGGCCCCATCTGCGTCGTGTCTTTGCGGTTCGGACGAATCGTACACGATAACCGCTGATCCGGCGAGCGGCGTCGGATTCTGCTGCCGGGAGATGAGCTGCGCGGTCGCCGGATCGGTCGGCGCGGCGGCGGTCAATGCGCGGTCGATCACGCCGTGCTTGTCCAGGAACTGATTGAGCGAGGCCGGTATCCGGATGCACCCCTCCGAATCAGGCCGGCCGATCCGGTGCGCGAGGTTCGCAGGGTCGGTCGAGTGCATCTCCAGGCGGACCTCTACCGTCGCCCCGGGGGTGCGCCAGTCTTCGGTCGTCTGCCAGCCGAAGTCCCATACCCGCATCCCCTTGAGGCCAAGGCCCCGAACGTGGTTTTCGTTGAATGTCCCCTCGGCTCGGTAGCCGAGGATGGCGCCGTCGTTCAGGAACGTGCCAATGGGCGTCTTGAAGTGTTCCTTCCGTCCCGGTTTTCCGGTCGAGACCAGCGTCCCGCCGATGACAGTCCATTTGCCGGGGCTGGAAACCAGCACCCAGATGGTCTGCTGGTTCGCGGCGCGATCGACGGCGAGTACGGCCTGCGGCCCATCAGCCGGCAGCGCCTGAACGGCCTTCGCGAGCCGGTCGGCGACCGGAAGGCCGGCGGTCCATTTCAAATGCTCCTGAACTTCGCTCTCGAAGGCTTTGCGAAGCTTCTGGACCTCCTTGGCGATATCGACCTGGGCCTCACGCACTGGGGGGCTGTTCGCGCCCGGTGGCGCAGGGGTTGCCGGCGTTGGTGTTAGTGATACGGCCGGCCCAACTGGTATGTCGGCGGGCGCGCAGGCACCCAAGCCTATGGCCACGCATAGGCTGACTGTCGCCGCTGCGCGTTTCATGTCACTGCGGCCCCATGCCAAGGGATCTGCGGCTCAATTGGTGATCCTTGCGCGCGACGGGAATAGCACCGGTGGCCCTTGAGGGCGGGACTCAGCGATTGACGCGGGGCGGATGAGCGCCGGGCCATCCGCGCTGGGGTGCGGCTTGCGGCATTGGTGGACGGCGCAAGAGCTTGTCCACCCTACGCCGTTTTCGACCGCCCGACACAACGAGCCGCTGGCGCAAGTCCGCCTCCTTGCCGGTGCGGGTCGCAACAGTGTGGCTCGTTATTCAAGCCTGCCGGACGGCTTGCGTTTTATCACGCCCCCACCAACCCCCGCGCGAACTCCCCCGCATCGAACGGCCGCAGGTCGCCGGCCTTCTCCCCAACGCCCACCGCATGCACCGGCAGGCCGAATTCTTCCGCCAGCGCCACCACGATCCCGCCGCGTGCGCTGCCATCCAGCTTCGTCACCACCAGCCCGGTCACGTCCACCATGTCCTTGAACACCCGCACTTGCTGCACGGCGTTCTGACCCGTCGTCGCGTCCAGCACCAGCAGGACCGAGTGCGGCGCGGTCTCGTCCTGCTTGCGCAACACGCGGATGATCTTGCGCAGTTCGTCCATCAGCGCGGCCTTGTTGTGCAGCCGTCCCGCGGTGTCGATCAGCAGCACGTCCGCCGCCTGGGCTTTGGCTTTCGTCAGCGCCTCGAACGCCAATCCAGCCGCATCGGCGCCCGCACTGCCGGCGATCACCGGAGCGCCGACGCGCTCGCCCCAGATCTGCAACTGCTCGACCGCAGCGGCGCGGAACGTGTCGCCGGCCACCAGCACCGGACTCAGCCCCTGCTCGCGGTATTGCAGCGCCAGCTTGCCGATCGTGGTGGTCTTACCGGTGCCGTTCACCCCCACCACCAGCACCACATGGGGCTTCAGCGCCGGATCAAGCTCCAGCGGACGCGCAACGGGTTCCAGGATCGGCGCGATCTCGTCGGCCAGCGCCTGCCTTATCTCGTCCTCGGCCACTTCCTTGCCGAACCGTGTGCGGCGGAAGCCCGCGATCACCCGCTTGGAGGCATCCACCCCGAGATCGGCGGCGATCAGCAGTTCCTCCAACTCCTCCAGCGCCTCGTCATCCAGGCGGCGCTTCTTGAAGACACTGGTGAGGCCCTCGCCCAGCTTCTGCGTACTGCGCGAAAGCCCTTCCTTCAGCCGCGAAAAGAATCCGATCGCCATCAGGCCGCCTCCGCCAGCAATGTGTCATCACCCACCGCCAGGATGCGGGCAGGCAGCAGCCGGGCGGGGGCAGCGGGCACCGCCAGCCGCACGGGGGCAAAATGTTCGGAATGTCCGGCGGCCGCGCTTTCCGTCAGCAGCGACACGGTGCGTCCGATCTGGGTTGCGTAGAAGCGCTGCGCCGCCTCGCGGCCTGCGGCGCGCAGCAAGGCCGCACGCTCCCGGCGCACGGATTTCGGCACCGGGGGCATGCGCGCGGCCGGGGTTCCAGGGCGCTCGCTATAGGGGAACACGTGCAGGAACGGCAGCTCGGCCGCGCGCACGAAGTCCAGCGTCTCGGCGAACAGCGCGTCGGTTTCGGTCGGGAACCCCGCAATCAGGTCGGCGCCGATGGCGATGCCCGGTCGCAGGCGCCGCGCCCGCTCGATCGCCGTCGCCGCGTCGGCGCACAGATGCCGGCGCTTCATGCGCTTCAGGATCAGGTCGCTGCCTGCCTGCAGGGATAGATGCAGATGCGGCATCAGCCGCGGCTCCTGCGCGATCAGCCGCCACAGATCCTCGTCGATCGCCGCCGGGTCGAGCGAGGACAGGCGCAGACGGGGCAGGTCCGGCACCAGCGCCAGCAGCCGGCGGGCCATCTGGCCAAGGCTCGGTGCGCCGGGCAGGTCGCTGCCGTAGCTCGCGATATCGACCCCGGTCAGGACGACCTCCTGAAAGCCTCCGGCCACCAGCGTCTGGACTTGCGACACCACGGCGCCGACCGGCACCGAGCGGTTGGGTCCGCGCCCGAACGGAATCACGCAGAACGTGCAGCGGTGGTCGCAGCCCTGCTGCACTTGCACGAAGGCGCGGGCACGCCCGGCGAACTCCGTCACCAGATGCGCGGCGGTCTCGCGCGCCGCCATGATGTCGGACACGCTGCCCGGCGCATCGGGCGCCCAGCTTTCGGGGCGGAGCTTGTCCTCGTTGCCCAGCACGCGATCGACGCCGGGCAGCCCGGCCCAAGACTCCGGCGCGATCTGGGCGGCGCAGCCGGTGACGACGATGCGCGCACCGGGGCGCTCGCGCGCCAGCCGGCGGATGGCCTGGCGCGCCTGGCGCTCGGCCTCGGCGGTGACCGCGCAGGTGTTGACGATCACCGTGTCCGGCAGCGCCGCGGCGTGCGCGCGCATCACTTCGCTCTCGTAGGCGTTCAGGCGGCAGCCGAAGGTAAGGACCTCGACGCTCATGCCGGATAGGCCGCGAGGTCGATCTCGCCGGTGAACGCCGTGGCGACGGGACCGGTCATCAGCACGCTGCCTCCGCTTGGACCGCCCTCTGAGTTCTGCCCTGCCCGGTCCACAACCTGTCCCCCTGCCTGCCCCTTTGGCCGCCCCGTTGCTTCCCCCGGGGGGCCATTCTCCCGCCACTCGATCTCCAGTTCGCCGCCGTCCAGGATCACCGCCGCGCGCCGGCCGGTCAGCCCTCGCCGGTGCGCGTTCACCAGCGCGGCACAGGCGCCGGAGCCGCAGGCAAGCGTCAGACCCGCCCCCCGCTCCCAGAGCCGAAGCCGAATCCGGTCCCGCCCCAGCACCTCGGCGAAGCCGATATTGGCGCGATCGGGGAACAGAGGATGCCGTTCCAGCGCCGGCCCCAGCTCTTCGACCGGCAGCGCGGCCAGGCTCGCGACAAAGAAGGTAACGTGCGGGTTCCCCATACTGGCTGCGGCAGGGTCCTCGACCGGCCCGAGCGCAAGGTCCAGGTGCAGCGTGTCCATCTTGCGCCCAAGCGGGATATCCGGCCAGTCCAGCCGGGGCTGACCCATATCGACCAGCACGCGCCCGTCCGCGAGCAATTCGGCGTGAAGGTCTCCGGCGACCGTGCGGATCACCAGGTGGCGCCGCCCCGTCTCGCGGGACAGCAGCGCCGCCACGCAGCGGGTGGCGTTGCCGCAGGCGCCCGCCTCCGTCCCATCCGGGTTGCGGATGCGCATGAAGGCGTCAGCCAAGGCATTGCGGCCCCCTGGGGGCGGCGTCTCGACGGTAATAAGCTGGTCGCAGCCGATCCCAGTACGGCGGTTGGCGATCGCGGCAACGCGGGCCGGCGTCAGGCCGAGCGGGGCCGATCGCTCGTCGAACACGACGAAGTCGTTCCCGCAGCCATGCATCTTCACGAAACGTGCCAGCATCGGTCCCCATATATTTGGGGCGCCCCCTCGGCGAAAGTCCCATCGGAGGCCGCGGCCTTAACGAGCGCCGAGCGCCTCCCGGGGCCGGCCGGCCGGCATTCTCCCCGGCCATTTCCAAAGCGACAGAAGGGGTTAACAGGTCGTGTTCGCTGCGGTATGATCAGTCGGGAAACGGCTGCCTCTCCGGCCGCGGAGATGACTCCAAAAGGCTCCCGTAGTCGGCTGCCCCGGGTGCTGGTTCGATCGTAACCATCCGGCTTGACTGTCCGCCGCCGTTTTAGGTCACTTGGACACAAGGAGACGACCATGCGATTCAGTCTGACGGCAGCAGCCTTGGCGGCTGTGCTGACCGCTGCCCCGGCCCTCGCGCAGACCGCGCCCAAAGCGGCCACGCCTCCGGCCGGAACGCCCGGCACGACAGCAACAGCGCCCGCGACGAAGCCTACGGTGCCCGCCGGAGGCTTCACGACCGAGGCGGATGCCAAAAAAAGCTGTCCAGGCGACACTGTCGTCTGGGCCAACACCTCGTCCAAGGCTTATCACCTGGCGGGGGACAAATGGTACGGCAAGACCAAGGAAGGCGAATACATCTGCCAGAAGGCGGCCAACGCTGCCGGACTGCACCCGGCCGGCAAGCACGCCGCGCCGGCGAGCACCACAAAATAGGGGTAGACGCACATGTCGTTACTTGATCAAATCGTCGGACTGTTCACCGGCGGCAAGCCTGGAGCGGGCCAGGCGGCGGGCGCGCAGCCCGATCTGCAAGCCGGCCTGGAACAACTTGTCGGCCTGGTGCTGGGTCCGCAGTCCGGCGGGCTTCAGGGCCTGCTGGCGAAGTTCCAACAAGCCGGGCTGGGCGACCTCGTGAACTCCTGGGTCGGCACCGGCCCGAGTCATCCGGTGACGCCGGAGCAGGTTCACGAAGCGCTGGGCGCCGAGCCCGTCCAAACCGTGGCCGCGAGCACGGGCATCTCCAAGGAACAGGTTCTCGCCCTGCTGTCCCAGCACCTGCCGGCTCTGGTCGATCACCTGACCCCGAACGGCCAGGTACCGGAGCACGCGACGACGGAATCACCCGACTTGCTGACCTACGGCCTGACGTTTCTGAAAAGCCGGCTGGCTTGAAGAGCCGCCTCCTGATCCAGACTGAGCTGTAGCCTGGCAGCTTGGCAGGTCGGTCGCCGAACGGCGGCCGGCCGCCTTGCGCCCCGATCACCCCGCCGCTATACACCCGCCCCTGTTCGC
>Ga0302202_10000127_pt1 | contig 87542 bp, 80 predicted proteins | sample II_Bog_N3_3_FD_194579 | JGI IMG/M metagenome (GOLD analysis project Ga0302202, IMG submission 194579) | Peat permafrost microbial communities from Stordalen Mire near Abisko, Sweden - II_Bog_N3_3 | ecosystem: Environmental > Terrestrial > Soil > Wetlands > Peat | place: Sweden: Abisko... | reverse complement strand
CCTCGGGCTCGACCGACCAACGGACCGACCACCCAACCGACCGTCACCACCCAACCACGCCGACCACGACCACGGCCACGACCGGACCCTGTTCGACCGGTCACCCGAGGTCGTGCCGAGGCGGTGACGTTGCATCCGTCCGAGTGATCCGCCGGCATTGGTTCACCGGAGAACGAAGGAAGTACTCCAACAAGTGGGGGCCGACCACCACACCCGGTCGTCAGCCCGACATCGCCCTTCCGATCGCACCTGACATCTGGGCATCGATGTCCCTGGCCTGATCCGCATCGGGCTGCGGCGTCGTGCCGACGTCGCGATTCTCCAGTCCGCTGAGGACCAGGGAGACACTCCCGAACCCACACCGGTCTCCCGGTCCTGGCTGAACCCCCAACTCAGCGGTCGCCGAGGAACTTCTCCACGACTATCGGTGGAGCGCAGGTCGCCCATGCGCCCACCACCAGTTCACGCAGCTCATCCGGCTCTACCTCGGACAATGTGATCAGCGCAGCCGGATATCCCTCGAAGTGCGCGATATCGCAAACGGCTTCGGACGCGTCGGCCAGGACCGCCTCCTTCTCCAGCAGGTCCTCTACCCGCACGGCGAGGATCGGCCCCTGAGCCGGGGTGACGTCACCGAACCGCTTGAGGTCGGCCTTGCTGAACGGACGGTCCCAGGCGAACGGCTTGCCGTCGACCGACCACGTCACGTTGCGGAAGCGGAGGCCTTCGGTCACTTCCGGAAGGTCAGTCACGATCCGGACCGCGTCCTCGCGTGTCACCATGCCGTCAACGCTACCGCCGCTGGACAGACCGTTGGCTGCCGATGTCTGGACCGAACCGCCCATGGACCCCAGCACACGACGACCGACTGCTGGCAGGCTCCGAACCTTCAACCCTCGCCCACCCGGTGCACTCGATGCACTCGACGCCCCTCAGGAGGGCAGCAGCGCCTCCCGGGCATCGGCCACCACGTAGAGCGAACCGCACACGACGACCAGATCCTCGGGCGCCGACTGCTCGACGGCCAACCGGACCGCCTCCGTCGGGTCTGCGGCGACGGCGACCTCCATGCCGAGGGCGAACGCCGCTTCGGCCACCTCGGCTGCCGGCAGTGCCCGCGGGCTGTCGGGAGCGCAGGCCACGACTGCCCGGACACCAGCGGATACGAGCGAGTCGAGCATGGCCGTGGGGTCCCGTCCCGTCAGCATCCCGACCACCGCCACCGACCGGCCGTCGGTCATGAACTCCTCGGCGAGCGAGCGGGCCAGGACCATCATGCCGGCCACGTTGTGGGCGCCGTCCACCAGGACGAGGGGGTGACGCCCGATCACCTCGAGGCGGCCGGGCACGCGGACCGCGGCGAGCCCCTCGGCGACGACGTCCTCGTGCAGAGGGTCGCCGAAGAACGCCTCCACGGCGGCCACGGCACACGCGGCGTTGTCGCCCTGGTGGCTACCGTGCAGAGGAACGAGCAGTTCGCCATAGGCGGCACCCGGTGTTCGAATGTCCACCAGTCGACCGCCGACAGCCAGACGGTTCGACGTACAGGCGAAGTCGATGCCCCGGGCCCACAGGGACTCGGCGCCGACCTTGTCCGCGGCGTGCCGGAACAGGGCGACCAGCGTCGGGTCGGTCTCCCCTATCACCACCCGGCAGCCGGGCATGAAGATGCCCGCCTTGTCGGTGGCGATGTCCTCCAGGGTCGGCCCCAGGACCTCCGTGTGGTCGTAGCTGATGTTCGTCACGACGGCGACGGATGCGTTGACGATGTTCGTGCAATCCCAGGTACCGCCGAGGCCCACCTCGACCACCGCCACGTCGACGGCCTCGTCGGCGAACCAGGTGAAGGCGGCTGCGGTCAGGAGCTCGAATCTGGTCGGCGGCTCATCCATCAAGCCCTCGACGCGGGACAGTGTGTCGAGGAGGTCCGTGAACGACTCGTCGTCGATCGGTTCACCGTTGCGGGAGAGTCGCTCGTTCACCCGTGAAAGGTTGGGGCTGGTGTAGGTCCCGACACTCAGCCCGCGGGCGGCCAGCAGCGACGTGACCATGGCCGCCGTCGAGCCTTTGCCGTTCGTTCCGGTGATGTGGATGACCGGATAGGCGGTGTGCGGATCACCCAGGAGGGCGGCGAGTTCCTTCATGCGTTCGAGCGTCGGCAGGGACCGACGTGAGAGCATGTTCGACTCGAAGTCGATGTGGCTGTCGAGCCACGCGAGTGCCTCGGGTAGGTCGGCGAAAGTCACGATGGGGTGGGGTGGGACGTGGCGCCGGACTCGGGGCGGGAGGTCCCTACGAGGCGGCCCTGCGGCTGCGGCTCGGCTTGGCCGGCACCAGTGGCACGAGCGTCGGGTGGACTTTGTCGAGCACGACTGCCCGGTCGACGACGCACTTGGAGATATCGGTCCGACTCGGCAGGTCGTACATGACCTCGAGCAGGACCTCTTCGAGGATGGCCCGCAGGCCGCGCGCGCCGGTGCCCCGCAGGAGGGCCTGCTCGGCCACGGCCTCGAGTGCGTCGTCGGTGAACTCGAGTTCCACGTGGTCGAGTTCGAACGTGCGCTTGTACTGACGGGTGAGGGCGTTCTTGGGCTCCACGAGGATGCGGATCAAGGCCTCCTTGTAGAGGTGGGAGACGGCGCTGACCACGGGCAGGCGGCCGATGAACTCCGGGATCAGCCCGAACTTCATGAGGTCCTCGGGCAGGACGTGGCGGAGCAGTTCGGAGTCGTCGCGCTCGGACGCCTTGCGCACCTCGGCGCGGAACCCCATTCCCTTGCGACCGATCCGGTTCTCGATGATCGTGTCGATCCCGGCGAAGGCACCGCCGCAGATGAACAGGATGTTCGTCGTGTCGATCTGGATGAACTCCTGGTGCGGGTGCTTACGCCCGCCCTGGGGCGGCACCGACGCCGTCGTCCCCTCCAGGATCTTGAGCAGCGCCTGCTGGACACCCTCACCCGACACATCGCGGGTGATGGACGGGTTTTCCGACTTGCGGGCGATCTTGTCGATCTCGTCGATGTAAATGATGCCGGTCTCGGCCCGTTTGACGTCGTAGTCGGCGGCCTGGATCAGCTTGAGGAGGATGTTCTCGACATCCTCGCCGACGTAGCCGGCCTCAGTCAGTGCGGTGGCGTCCGCGATCGCGAACGGCACATTGAGCATCCGTGCCAGCGTCTGGGCGAGCAGGGTCTTGCCGCATCCCGTCGGGCCCAGCAAGAGGATGTTCGACTTCGCCAGCTCGACGTCGGACTCGTGGGCCCCGTTGCTCCCGGCCTGCACCCGCTTGTAGTGGTTGTAGACGGCCACCGACAGGATCTTCTTGGCGTACTCCTGGCCGATGACGTAGTCGTTGAGGAACTCGTAGATCTCTTTCGGCTTCGGCAGCTCGTCGAAGCTCAGCTCGGTGGTGTCGGCCAACTCCTCGGCGATGATGTCGTTGCAGAGCTCGATGCACTCGTCGCAGATGTACACGCCAGGGCCAGCGATCAGCTTCTTGACCTGCTTCTGCGACTTGCCGCAGAAGCTGCACTTCACAAGATCGCCACCGTCTCCGAATTTCGCCACGTCGGTTCCTCGTGTCCTTCTGTCGGCGGTCCCTGGTGTTCGACCGAACGCTGTCTACCTGTGCGAACTGACTTTCCGTGCGAGGCGGCGCCGACGGGCCGACGGGAAACCTCTCCCGGCGTGTCCGGCGGTGCTGTCCGGACCACCAACACTAGCGGCTGGCGTAGCGCGGACCTGACCTTCCGAAGACCTTCTAGGCCGCACCGATGGCATCGATCGGAAGCGTGTCCCGGGCCGAGATGACCTCGTCGAGGAGTCCGTACTCGACGGCCTCGGCTGCCGTCATGATGAAGTCCCGATCGGTGTCCTTGGAGACGCGCTCGGCGCTTTGGCCGGTGTCGTCGGCCAACATGCCGTTCAGGAGGTCGCGCATGCGGAGGATCTCCCGGGCCTGGAGCTCGATGTCACTCGCCTGACCCTCGACACCACCGAACGGCTGGTGCAGGAGGATCCGGGCGTGGGGCAGGGCGAACCGCTTGCCATGGGCACCGGCACCGAGGAGCACGGCGGCGGCAGAGGCGGCCTGGCCGAAGCAGAAGGTGGACACGTCCGGCTTGATGTACTTCATCGTGTCGTAGATGGCGAACAGCGCCGTGATGTCGCCGCCCGGCGAGTTGATGTAGAGGTGGATGTCCTTGTCCGCCTCCTCCGACTCGAGGAACAGCAGCTGCGCACAGACCAGGTTGGCGACGGTGTCGTTGATCGGCGTGCCGAGGAAGATGATGCGTTCCCGAAGGAGGCGCGAGAACAGGTCGTAGTTGCGCTCCCCCCGGCTGGTGGACTCGACGACCCACGGCACGCTGTACGCCTGCGCATCGATCGACCTGCTTGCCTCCGTGAAACTCACTCCGAGTCCTCCTCGCCCTGGTTCACCTTCAGGTCGTCCCGTGACACGGGCGTACCGTTCTCGTCGACTAACTCGACGGAATCCATCAGCCAACGCATGGCCTTGGCCTTCCGACGGTCTGAGCGTACCGCCGCGAGGCGTCCCGCCCGTTCCAGCTGGTCCCGCACCTGGTCGGCGTCCATGTCGAGCCGAGTACCCATGGCGGCCAACTCTTCCGCGAGCTCGTCGTCGTCGATCTCGATCGACTCGGCCTCGACAAGGGCCCGCAGCGCGAGGTCGGCCTTGACGCTCTGGAGCGCCCCGGTACGGAGTTCCGCCAGGAACTCCTCCTCGGTCCGGCCGGTGACCCCGAGGAACTGCCCGAGCGACATGCCCTGGCCCTCGAGGCGGTGGTTGAGGTCGTGGATCCGCTCACGGAGCTCCTCGAGCACCAACTGCTCCGGGATCTCCTCGGTCACCAGCTCGGTGAGCGCCTCGACCGTCTTCTGCTGGAGGGCCAGCTGTGCCTCGACGATGCGGCGCTGACGCAGCCGCTCGGCGATGTCGGTGCGCAGTTCCTCGAACGTCGCGAACTCGCTCGCCTCGGCCGCCCACGTGTCGTCGGCGTCGGGAAGCTGCAGTTCCTTGACGTCCTTCACGGCCACGCCGAAGGACACGGTCTGGCCGAGGGCCTCGATCTCCGAGTCGAAGGTGACGGTGCCGCCGGCCTTCATGCCGACCAGGTGGTCATCGAGGCCGGGCACCACGTTGTCCGATCCGACCTCGTAGAGGAAGTCGTCGGCGGTCAGGTCGTTCTCGTCGTCACCGTCACTGTCATCGCCGTCAGGCCGCGTGCCGCGGATGTCGATGGTCACCTGGTCACCGGTCTGGATCGGCCGGCTCACCTCGACCAGCTCACCGGACGTCGCCCGCAGCCGATCGACCTGCGCGTCGATCTCCTCGTCCGTCAGCTCGAGGGACGGGAGGGTCACGACGAGCCCGCCGTAGCCGGGGATCGCCACGGTCGGACGGACCAGGACCACGGCCTCGAAGGACACGGGCCCCGATTCCTCACCTGACGTGACATCGATGTCGGGCTGGTCGATCGGGTCGACCTCCGTCTCGTCGACCGCCCTCGAATAGAACTCGGGAAGGGACTCCCGGATGGCCTCGCCCCGCAGTGCGGTGGCACCGCCCATGCGCGACTCGAGCACCTTACGGGGCACCTTTCCGGGCCGGAATCCCGGCACACGCACCTCGCGCGACAGACGCTTCATCACGTCGTCGAGGGCTTCGTCCATCTCGGCTTCGTCGATCTCGACGGTGAGACGGACCTTGTTGCCCTCCTCGGGCGCTGCTGTGGCTCGCATACGAATAGAGGAGTGTACTGGTACCGAGGACCCCGACTCTCCCGCCGGGGACGGCCCGCGGCCCGCTGGGGTCCGACTCCGACCACCTTCCCGTCCCGGCCGCGTCCGCCACGGGTTCCCGGTCTCCAGGAGTCTGGGCCGGAGGCCCCGGTCGGCCAGGTCGGACCGAGGGCACGGGCCAGGTCGGGACCGCCGCGCCGGGCACGGTCGGAACCCCCGGGACGGGCGGGATCGGGACCGTGGGGCCGACACGTCGACCTGGTCCGCTTCAGGCCGTGACGACCTGGTCCGCTTCGGGCCCTGACGGACCGGGACGGATTTGAGCCGAGCAGCAGGAGGGCCCAGACCGGTGCGGCAGGTCAGGCCATGAACGCCATCGAACCGAGGACGCGGTGGCCCAGGGCGAGATCGCCGTCGACCCGCACCTGACCGACCGCCAGCGCCCGAGTCCCACCGACGCGACCGAAGCCGAGGCGCCAGAAGGTGTCCTGGTCGAAAGTCAAACAGGTCGTCACCCGCTCGGGTCCCCGCCCGGCCAGCGCCACCGCTCGCCCGCCGTCCATCGCCACCGACACCTTACGCCCGAGGACCCCGGTCACCTGGAACCGCACCACCGTGCCGTCCGGGGGTGCCACGCGCTTGCCGACCACGTAGGGCATCGTGCGCTCACAGCGGTCGAGCACCGTGGCCTCCCCCACGCCGTTGCGACCACCCGGGCGACCGAGGGCGCGTCGCACGTCCTGTTCATGGGCCCAGCAGTCGAGCACCCGGCTGGCAAGGAAGTCGCGGTAGGGCAGTTCACCCTCCGGGCTCCACCCCAGCACGTCGAACCGCTCGGCCGGGAACATGCGGAGTTCGTGGATGCGCCGTCCCGTGACACTGATGAACTCGCCGAGCACTTCGTTGCCCGGCACGCGCCGTCGGTCCTCCACCCACGGCTCGTTCAATTCGGCGAAGGAGTTGCGGACATGACCGGGCTGCTCCGCCAGCGGTTGCGGTGGGGTCTCACCCATCAACAGTCGCTCGACCCCGATCAGGTGCGAGACCTGGTCGCGAACCGTCCAACCTGGACAATCAGTGGGGAGTTCCCACTGGGCCGGACCGACGCCGTCGCACGCAGAGGCGAGGGACGTCCAGACCTCGACGAGGTGGTCGATGACGGCTTCGTGGTTCGCCTGGCGTGCGTGCACCTCGCACTCCTCCTCATCGTTCCCCGCACCCATGGCGGCGTGCGGGTACGGCCGATCAGCCGGGGAGGTTCGCCTCGATCGCGTCGACCACCTCGGGAGCCTCGGGGTCGACCATCGGACGGAACCGCTGGAGGATCGTTCCGTCACCCGAGATCAGGAACTTCTCGAAGTTCCACTGGATGTCACCCGACTCACCTTCGGCATCGGCCACGGCGGTGAGCTCCTCATAGACGGGATTCCTGTCCTCACCGTTGACGTCGACCTTCTCCATCATCGGGAAGGTGACGCCGTACGTCGCGGAACAGAAGGTGGCGATCTCCTCGGCCGAGCCGGGCTCCTGGGCGCCGAACTGGTTGCAGGGGAAGCCGACGACGGAGAACCCGCGGTCGCTGTACGTCTTCTGCAGCCGTTCGAGTCCCTCGTACTGCGGCGTAAGGCCGCACTTGGAGGCCACGTTGACCACCAGCAGGGTCTTCCCCCGGTAGTCGCCGAGGCTGGTCGGGTCGCCTTGGAGGGTGTGCAGCGGGGTGTCGTAGATCGTCATGGACCCGAGTCTAGAGGGAGGCACCGGCGACGGTCCGGGTGGGACGGGTATCCGACCCAGGAGGGCACGCAGCTAAAGCAACGGGCAGGGCGGGACGATGGAAGAAGGAGCCCGGTCGCGGCGACGCGTGCCACGGGGCGGAAAGGTCGGACGAGGGAAGATGACGGTTGGAGTCGATGGCGACAGTGGCCCGGACACGACGCGCTCCGGTGTGTCGGGAACGGTGATCCACGCGCTCGTCGCGCGTGTCCGCCACGAGGCCGGTGACCCCGGCGTGGCCCAGACACTGGCCCTCGCCTCCGAGGAGCGCTCCTTCCCGGCACTCGGCGCCAGCGCCACCTGGACGCCACTGGCCGATGCTTCTGCGCTCTTCGCCGCCGGCGCCCTGGTGACCGGTGACGGCGCCATCGGGCTGCATGTGGGCGAGGAGCTGCTGTGGGTGGGCGACGAACCGGCGGCGGCACGCCTCGCCCGCCTCGGCTCGCCCGAAGTGGCGGCTCGCCACATCGGGGCACTGATCGAGCAATTCGAGGGTGCCACCGAAGCCGTGGCCCTCGAAGTCGCCCCCGGACACGCGCTGATCCAGGTCTCGACCGCGTCCGGCGTCCGCGAGGCTCACCTCTGCGACCTCACTCGCGGCACGCTCTCCCGATTGCCCGTGGTGTTCGGCGGTCAACCCGCCCACGTCACCGAGCACGAGTGCGCGGCCCGGGGTGGACGCTTCTGTCGGTACGCCATCACGTGGGACCCGACCGAGTCCACCGGACGACCGACCGGCAGTACCGCGCCGGTCGACGAGGACCCCTTCGGGCCGGACGGCTACGGCCCCGGCCGCGGGGACCATGAGTACCGCGAGCGACCCGGCGGGCGCGGCGACGACTCCCAGACCGGCGACCGGGTCTCCTCCGACCCGGAGGAGTTCGGCGGGCGCTTCCGCGACCCCTTGCCGGGTGGGCGGCACGCCGGTGGGTGGGACGACGGTGGCCCGGGCGTCCGCCGGGACAGCGATGGCCGACCCCTCGCCACGGAAGGTATCGAGCGCACGGAGCCCGCCGAGCGTGCCCGCACCGGCATGCTCGCCAACCGGGTCGGCACGGCCGTCGCCGAGTCCGACCTCGCGGTGGACCACGACGCGCCGTTCGGCCGCGACGATCGCTCCGTGCACGGACCCGACGACAGGAGCGGGGCCAGGGACAGCTTGCGGGCTGACGACCGCTATTCCGTTCCAGGCATGGGCAGCACCGGGGACCGCATTGGCGCTGGCGCTGACGCTGGCCACCTCGCCGACGACGGGTCCGACTCGGATCCCGCCGGGGCCGAGGTGCTGGCCCACCAGCTCCGCGCCGCCCGGGCCGCACTTGTCGAGGCCCTGGCCAGCGCCGCCCGCTGGGAGGCAGCCGCCAAGGACGCCTCGGGCGCCGACGACGATCGACTCCGACGCAAGGCCGAGGCGGAGGCCGACCGGTCCCGGACCGAGGTGGCCCGCTTCGAACGACTACTGGAGGGCGCAGCCTCCTCCACCCTCGACCTCCTGGACCACGACATCGAACAGGTAGTCGCCCATCTGGCCGAGCGGGCCGAGCAGGTCCTCGGGGCCGACCGCTACCTGCTGATGATTCGGGCCGGCGCCGGACTGCCGCTCGAGCTCCACCACCGGGGACTCGCCCCCGAGGAGGCGCGTGGGCTGGCGGCCGACCTGTGGGCCGGCGGCCCTGACGACGCCGATGGCAGCCGATTGGTGGTCGACATCACGTCACCGCTCCGCCGGTACGGCCGCATCGCCGAGTTCGTGGAGCCGGGCCGTGCCGACGCTGAGCCGTCCACCGCCACCGAGGAGCGGATCCTCCACCTGTTCGCCCGCTACGCCAGCAATGTGCTCGACGTGTGCACCGTGCTGAGCGACGCCCGGCGGAGCGACTCCACCGCCAGGACCCTGCTCTCCTTCAGCGAGCAGCTGTCGGGGCTCACCAACCTCGCCCAGGCGCTCCAGATCCTGGCCGACACCGTCCCGGTCGTGACCGGCTGCGACCAGTCGACCGTGTACCTGTGGGACCGCGACAGGTCCCGCCTCGTCCTCGGCGCCTACACCACCGGCATGACGCCCCCCGACGCCGACCTGGGCCCGATCGTCCCGCAGTGGTCGACGCCGACGTCGGCCACACACATCCATGTGGGAAGCACTCCTCCCGACGCGGAGGACGGCGCCCTGAGCATCCAGGTCGACAACCCGTTGATCCAGCGGATGATCAATGGCCACGATGTGATGATCCTCGATGCCTCGGTCGTCGAGGATCCGCAGCTGCGGGCGCTGATGGAGGCCTCGGGGGTGCCGGCGTCCGTGGTGGCGCCGCTGTTTGCCGCAGGTGAGTTCCTCGGCCTGATCGCCGCGAACTTCTCCGACGCCAGCCCCCGTGCCGCCATCCACGATCCCGACCTCCACGAGCGCCTGTCGGGCCTGTCCGACCAGGCGGCCACGGCCATCCAGAACCTCGAGCTCCTCGAGAAGGTCTCCCACATGGCGTGGCACGACGCGCTCACCGGCCTACCCAACCGCAGACTCTTCGAGGACCGGGTCGAACAGGAGCTGGTGCGGTCCCGACGGGTGGGCGAGCCCGTGTGCATGTTCTTCGTCGACCTCGACAACTTCAAGACGGTGAACGACACCTACGGCCACACCACCGGTGACCTGCTCATCCAGCAGGTCGGCCAGCGCCTGGTCGAGACCGTCCGCAGCCAGGACACGGTGGCGCGCGTGGGCGGCGACGAGTTCGCCATCCTCCTGCCCGGCCTGGTCGACCAGCTCTCCATCAATCAGCTGGCCGAACGCACCCTCGACGCCATGCACACACCGTTCGAGATCTTCGGCGAGGTGGTCGCCACGTCTGCCTCGGTCGGGATCGCCATCGCACCCGAGCACGGTGACACCTACGACGACCTGCTGAACCGGGCCGACGCGGCCATGTACCGGGCCAAGGACCTCGGCCGGGACGCCTTCGAGATGTTCCACACAACTCCGGACCCCACCCACCCCGGCCGTCGGTCACTCGACGACCGGCAGCTCTACAACGACCTCATCTCCGCGCTCGACGGCAATCAGTTCTTCCTGCTCTACCAGCCATACATCGACCTCCGTACCGCGCAGATCGTCGGCGTCGAAGCCTTGATCCGCTGGGACCATCCCACCCTCGGCATTCTCGAGCCGCCCCACTTCATCCCCATGGCCGAACGGAGCGACCTCATCGTCTCGCTCGACAACTGGGTGCTCTGGCAGGCCTGCCGCCAGCTCCGCGCCTGGCGGGACCACGATCTCGACCCCCTGCGCCTGTCGGTCAACCTGGCCTCGCGGGACCTGGCCAGTCCCGACTTCTTCGACAGTGTCCAGCGCACCCTGGCCGACACCGGGATCGAGCCGTCACTGCTGGAGCTCGAGATCACCGACCGGGTCGTGTTGGACCGGGATGGACCGGCCACGGACAACATCGAACGACTGCGCCGCCTCGGCGTCCGGTTCACGATCGACGACTTCGGCCAGGGCAACTCATCGCTCGACCGGATCGGCAGCTTCCCGGTGAGCACTCTCAAGATCGACCAGTCCTTCGTCCAGGTCCTGGGTCCCAGCGACGAGGAGAGCAGCCTGGTCTCGGCCATCATCGGCATGGCCGGCCGGCTCGGCCTGTCGTGTGTGGCCGAGGGCGTGGAGACCCTGCTGCAGAGCAGGGTGCTGCTGCAGCGGGGCTGCACCACCGCTCAGGGCTACTACTTCAGCCCGCCCCTCCCACCGGAGGGCATCGAGGAGATGCTGGCCAACCTGGCACCCGCCGAGGTCCCCGAGTCCTTCGGCGAGTCGACCAACGGGAGCCAGCCCCCCGACCAGCCCGATGCCTGACGTCCGACCAGCCCGATGCCCGACGTCCAACCGGACCGATGCCCGACGTCCCGCAGACCCGGCCGCCGGCGGGGCCGCCACGGGACTGCGGGGAGCGAGCGACTGCTAGCTGGAGTTAGCAGAGACCGTTCCCATCCCCCGTTCCACAAGGAGGGGCCGATACCGTCGACCCATCGGGTGTCCGTACGGGCGCCACTCGAGCAGGAGGAGGAAGCATGGCTACGTATGAGGGCTACTGCGTCAAATGCCGGGAGAAGCGTGAGTTCGACGGCGAGGTGGTCGAGATGGCCAACGGTCGTCGGTCGGCCAAGGGCAAGTGTCCCGTCTGCGGCACCGGCATGAACAGGATCCTGGGCAAGGACGCCTAGTTCGGGGAGACGGCGGCGGACCGCGGTCCGCCGCCCGACCCCGCGCCGGCCCGCTTCAGGCGTTGTCGGCAGGGAGGGCGAGGCTGTCGAGTACGGCACCCTCCCGCAATCCCCACTCACTCACCACCAGTCCGCGCAGGCCGAGGTGGTCGACGAGCGTGGAGAGCACCAGGGCGCCGATGGGCAGGAGTGGGGCCCGGCGGGCCTGGATGCCGGGCAGGGCCATCCGGGCGTCCAGGTCGAGGGTGGCCAGGCGATCGGCCAGGTCCCGGAGCTGCCCGGCGGGGAGTTCCACCTGGTTGACCGATGGTGCCGACGACCTGCGGGATGCCGGTCGGTGCAGTCCCATGGCCAGGCGGGCGAGGGCACGGACCGTCCCGCCGCTGGCGATGACCCGATCGCACGCCTCCGGCGTGACGGCCAGCATGGCTGCGATCGGACCGGCCCGCTCCACAGTCAGGTCGGCGATGGCCGTGCGCTCCGCCGGGGTGAGACGGTCCCCGGTGTCGAGTTCGCCTCGGATCCGCGCCGTGCCCAGGGCCACGCTCGCCACCGCCGAGACCGTGTCCACCGTCCCGATGCCGGCCTCGAGGCTCCCGCCTCCGAGATCGAGCCCCAGGACCGGGTGCTCCCCCACCCAGACCCCGGCGCGTTGACCGAGGAAGCACAGGCGGGCCTCCTCCTCGCCAGTCAGCAGGTTGATCGGACTCCCGAGGATCTTCTCCATCCGGGCCAGCAGGCGGATGCCGTTGCCCGCATCCCGCAACGCGGCGGTGGCCAACGCCACGACGACGTCGGCGCCCGCGTCCTCGGCGGCCACGTGGAGGCGCTTGACGGTTCGGACGGCGAGCGCCGAGCGGTCGCCCGGCACGTCACCGGTGCGGGCCACCTCGGTGCCGAGGTGGAGGAACGACCGCCGTCGGAGCACGGGCTCCAGTCGACCGTCGCGGGACGCGTCGACCACCATGAGGTGGAAGGAGCTGCTGCCCAGGTCGAAGACGGCTACGCGCACGGTGGGCATCGGGGTGACGCTATCCCGAGTGGCAGGGGGTCGTGGCGAGGTCCCCGCGATGCCCTACGCTGGGCTGCGCCGCACGGGGCCGACGAGGTTCCGGGCGACGGGGCGTGGCGCAGCTTGGTAGCGCGCCTGCTTTGGGAGCAGGAGGTCCTCGGTTCAAATCCGGGCGCCCCGACCACCGACCCCCCGGACGTCGACCCACGACGTCGACCGCAACCGCGGTCCGGGCCCCGGCCCGGCCGCATGCGGTCGGGTCAGACGACGCTGGTCGTCGGTGCCTGCTCCATGAGGTCGGGTGACGTCTCCATGCCGGCGGTCCACACCGACCGGGCGATGATCTTGGTGACGTCGGCCCGGGAGGCGTACTTCTGCCCGATCTCGAGCGTCTCCTCGACCAGGCCCTGGGACAGTGTCGTGGGCTCGAGCCCGAGGGCGAGGAAGCGGTCGTTGGTGACGATGAGTTCGTTCTCGGCCGCCTCCTTGCGGGGGTTCGGCAGGTAGGCGATCTCCGCGCCGGTCAGGCGTGCGACCAGCTCGGCCAACTCGCCGACCCGGTAGGTCTCGGTGACCTGGTTGAACACCGCGGGCCGCTCGCCCCGGGCCGGAGGATTGGCGAGGGCGATCTCCACGCACCGGACGGTGTCGCGGATGTGGATGAACGCCCGGGTCTGACCACCCGTCCCGTGCACGGTCAGCGGGTGGCCGAGGGCGGCCTGCATGATGAACCGGTTCAGGACGGTTCCGTAGTCACCGTCGTAGTCGAACCGGTTGATCAGGCGCTCGTCGAGGGCCGTCTGGGCGGTCTGGGTACCCCACACGATTCCCTGATGGAGGTCGGTGATCCGCAAGCCGTCGTTCTTGGCGTAGAAGGCGAACATCAGCTGGTCGAGCGTCTTGGTCATGTGGTAGATCGAGCCCGGGTTGGCCGGGTGGAGGATCTCCCGCTCGAGGTCACCCGTGGGCGTGGTCACCTGGACCGACAGGTACCCCTCGGGAATCGGGGCGGTCCCCGACCAGCCGTAGCCGTAGACACCCATGGTCCCGAGGTGGACGATGGCGATGTCGAGGCCCGATTCCACGATCCCGCAGAGCAGGTTGTGGGTCCCGCTGACGTTGTTGTCGACGGTGTACCGCTTGGCCCGGCTGTCCCGCATGGAATACGGGGCGGCCCGCTGCTCGGCGAAGTGGACCACAGCATCGGGCCGGCGCTCGATCAGGAGCGCCAGGAGCGAGTCGTAGTCGAGGGCCAGGTCGAGGTCGACGTAGTCGATGGCGCCGTCAGTCAGCTCGTTCCAGACCTCGATGCGCTCGTCGATCGGTCGGATCGGAGTCAGTGACTCGATGCCGAGCTCGTCGTCGATGCGGCGGCGGCTCAGATTGTCGACGATCGTGACGGCGTGGCCGGCCGCGGACAGGTGCAGGGCGGTGGGCCACCCGCAGAAACCGTCTCCACCAAGTACCAGAATGTTCATGCGTCCCCTAGGCCGTCCACCCGGTGCACCCTACCCTCCCGGGCTCTACCCCCAGGATCGGGGTAGACGCATTTGTCGGGCCCGCCGGACACTGGGCGCCCGGGCCAGGGCGTTCTCAAGCGGGGGTCGCCGAGGCGAAGAGGGTTCGCAACTCGGCGGCGGGCAGCGGCTTGGAGAACAGGAATCCCTGGGCGAAATCGCAGTCGAGGGAACGCAGCACCTCGAATTGCTGTTCGGTCTCCACCCCCTCGGCGACGACCTCGAGCCCCAGGGCGTGGGCCAGGCTGATGACCGCCGACACGATCTCGCGCCCTCCGGAGTCGGACTCGAGCTCCTGGACGAACATGCGGTCGACCTTCAGGACGTCGAGGGGGAACCGTTGCAGGTAGCTGAGCGACGAGTAGCCGGTGCCGAAGTCGTCGATGGCCAGGAGCACACCCAGCTCCTTCAGCGCGCGCAGCACCACCAGTGCCGCGGCCGCATCACGCATGAGCGCGCTCTCCGTGATCTCGAGCGTCAGGTGCCCGGGTGGGAGCGCCGTGCGCGTCAGGATCTCCTCGACCGTGGCGACGATCCCGGGATCGTCGATCTGGCGCGCCGACAGGTTGACATCGACGGAGCCCCTCACGACCGAGCCGCCGCCATCCGAGCCGCGCTGCCAGTGGCGCAGCTGGTGGCAGGCCTCTTCCAGCACCCAGGCCCCGATCGGGATGATCAGGCCGCTCTCCTCGGCGACGGGAATGAATCTGCCGGGCGACACCAGACCCTGGTCGGGATGGTCCCAACGGATCAGCGCCTCCACACCGACGGCGGTCGCCCCCCGCACCTCGACCACGGGTTGATAGTGCAGCAGGAGTTCGGACCGCTCGAGCGCCCGGTGGAGCGAGTGCTCGGTGGCCATGCGGTCGAGCACCTCGATCCGCAGCGACTCGTCGAACGTCTCCGCGCCGAAGCCACCCCGCAGCTTCGCCTGGTACATGGCGGCCTCGGCATGGGCCAGGAGGTCGTCGGGGTCGTCCGCCCCGAAGGTGTTGAGCGCCACGCCGACCGAGGCGTCGAGGAACACCTCTGCGTCGTCCACCGGGATCGGCAGAGCCAGCGCGTCCCGCAGCCGGGCGACGAAGGCGGCGGCGTGCTCCTCGGCCCGACCGCCGGGGTCGGTGACCAGGGCCAGGAACTCGTCGCCCCCGAAACGAGCCACCAGGTCGACGTCACCGGCCACCTGCTCGAGGCGGCGGGCCACGGACACCAGCACGCCGTCACCGAGGGCGTGCCCCATGGAGTTGTTGATGGCCTTGAAGCGGTCGAGGTCGAGCAGGACCACGGCCACACTGCCCGGCGTGCCCGCATGCGCCGAAGCGGCGCCGGCCAACCGGACCAGGAACGAGGCACGATCGGCCAGGCCGGTCAGACCGTCGCGGGTGGTGCCGCCCGGAAAGCTGGGCAGGGGCACCGTCTGAACGGTCGGTGCGCGCAGGAACGCGGCAACCGTCCGGTTCCTGCCGTGGCCGAGCACCACCAGCCGTGCCTGGGTGCGGATGCGCCGTGCGTCCCGATGCCTGAGTTCCAACTCCAGGTCGAGGGTGCCGTCCGTCACCGAGCCGGTCACCGGCCCGGACGAAGACCCGGTGGTGTCCGCAGCCAGCAGCCCGAACGGCGACTTGGCGAAGGGCCCGGTCAGGAACGTGTCGGTGACGAAGGTGCCGACCACCTCGTCGTGGCGCCAGCCGAACGCGGACTCGGCGCCGGCGTTCCACTCGAGCACGAGTCCGCCGCGGTCGATCTCGACGAAGGCATCGGGCCAGCCGGCCACGAGCCGATCGAGGCGGAGGTCGTCTGCGACACCACGTCGGGACCGGGTGGCCTCGTTGCCGGATGGGCCCGGCGAGGTCGAGGAGCTCATCACACGCCGGGGCGTGCGGTCCGCCACGGCAACCGTCCGAGTTCGTCGACCATCGGTGTGTGCTCCAACCGGCTTCCCTGACAGGTCCCCAGGACGGGGAGGTTTCGGGTCAATCTAGGCACCAGGCATCCCGGGTACAAGGATTTGCGTGCGCCTGGAGGTGCCGGGGTCCCGTGTACCGTGCCGGAGTGGTCGTGGTCACCGGCACCGTGCAGAAGCAGGCGTGGGCGGACAAGGTGCTGCCCCCGGTCGAGCAGGTGCGTCCCGGACTGTGGTCGATCCCGGTGCCGATCCCGGACAATCCGCTCCGGTACGTGCTCGTGTACGCGCTCGAACTCGACGGCGGAGGCGTCGCCATCGTCGATGCGGGGTGGGACACCGACGAGGCGTGGGGTGCGCTCACGTCGGGGTTGGCCACCGCCGGCGGCAGCATCACCGATGTGCGGGCGGTGCTCGTGACCCACATCCACCCAGACCACTACGGACTGGCCGGACGGGTGCGCGAGGCGTCCGGCGCCTGGATCGGGCTCCACCCCGACGATGCCGTCATGCTCGACTCCCGCTACGGCGACACCGATGCGCTCCTCGACGCCATGTTCCACTTCCTGGCCGACTCCGGTGTCCCCGAGGAGAAGCTTCCCGATCTCGCCTTTGCCTCGATGGTGATGAAGTCGATGGTCACGATGGCCGAGCCCGACGTGTTGTTCGAGGACGGCCAGATCATCGACCTGCCCGGGTGGCCGCTGCGCACGGTGTGGACGCCCGGGCACTCCCCCGGGCACGTCTGCTTCCACAGTGCCGAACAACGCCTCTTCCTGTCGGGTGACCACATCCTTCCGCGCATCACCCCCAATATCTCGGTCCACGCCCAACAGTTCCCCAACCCACTCGGCGACTACCTCGAGTCACTCGCCAAGGTGCGCGACCTCGGGTCCGACGAGGTGCTCCCGGCACACGAGTACCGGTTCGCCGATCTCGACAGTCGCATCGACGAGATCACAGCCCATCACGCCGAACGACTCGAGGAGATCGCCGGGGCCATCCGGGACCGACCCGGTTCCACGGCGTGGGAGATCACCCTCGGGCTCCACTGGTCCAGGCCATGGGACGAGATCGAATCGTTCATGCAGCGTCAGGCGAACGGCGAGACCCTCGCCCACTGCGTCGTACTCGAGCTGAACGGCCGGATCCGTCGGGAGGGCACGACCCCAGCCCGCTTCTTCCTCGTCGACGGGTAACGGCAACCAGCCGGTCACACGCGCCGCCCACTGGATGGACGGCGCGACAGTCCGGGCGAGTCATCCGACGCCACGGGTCCATCAGGCGTCGGCCGCGTTGGGCGGCACCGGCGTATCGGCGTGTCGGCTCACGTGGGCGTCACCACTCCCGTCGGCTCCTGCGCCCGCGTCAGGGCCTCCGATCGCGTCGGCGCCCCCTTTCACGTCAGGGCCTCCGATCGCGTCGGCGCCTGCGCTCGCGTCGTCCTCGTCGTCCAACACCGCGAGTTCGCGCTCGATCCGGGACCGGTCCCGCCGCCGTCTGCGCACCTCGAACACCACCACACCGACGACCAGCACGCCGACGACGACCAGGGACCACAGCCCGACCTCCCGGAGGATGCGTTCGAAGGAGAGTCCGACCACGTAACCGAGGAGTGTGTAGCCGACGCCCCAGCAGACGCCGCCGAGGACGTTCCAGAAGAGAAAGGTGCGGTAGCGGAGCCCGCTCATCCCGGCGAGCCCGGGGATGACGGCTCGGGCGAACGCGATGAACCTCCCGAGGAACACCGCCGGCCCGCCGTAGCGGTCCAGGAGACCGAGTGTGTACCTGACCGCCGAGTTCCCCTTCAACGGCCGATGGGTGGTCAGCCAGGGTCCCGCCTTGCGACCCACCTCGAAGCCGACGGAGTCGCCCACGATGGCGCACACCACGACGACGGCGATCATCACCCCGAGGTTGACGCGCCCGAGTCCTGCGAGGACCCCGCCGATCACGACCGCCGTCTCCCCCGGGATGAAGAACCCGACCATCAGACCGGCCTCGGCGAAGGCCAGGAATCCGATCAGCGCATAGGCACCCGGGCCACTGAAGTTCAGCAGGTGCCCGGTGATCCCACTCGGTGTCGACGAGGACGACGAGGCCGCCGCCAGCAGCACTGCGGTCACCGGGTGAGGGAGACGCTGGTCCAGGTGCGGTGCCGACATGCCGGGCAGGTCATCCAGCGGTCGAAGGTCCGTCCGGGAAGCCAGGCACCCACCGGGAAGTGCAGCACGAGGAAGTCCACCAGTCCGATGCGGGTGACCGACCCACATCTCGAGCAGGCCACGGTCAGGAAGCCTCGTGCCGACAGGGGGTCGGCGGCGGTCGCCACTGCTCGGTCGCGTTCAGGCTCTGCCGCCGGTGTGGCATCGGAAAACAGTGCGTGCTTGCCCGCCGGACGGGCGTGCCGTGGGCTGTGCCGGACCACCGGCTCGGTCACGCCACCGGGGCCGTCCCATGTGGCGTCGCCCTCGGCCTCGGGATCGACGGGCATCCAGTACAGCGCCCGCTTCCCCAACGGGTCGGGACCGTCGGACATCACCCCGGTATGCCGGCGGGGACCCCCGGGTGGAGCAGCTCGGCGGCGAGCGCCCGGTAGGCCTGGGCGCCCGGCGAGTTAGGGGCGTGCTGGAGGATCGACTTGCCCCGGGCCGGTGCCTCGGCGAACCGGATCGACTTGCGCACCGGCGGCTGCAGGACCGGGATCCCGTACCGGGTCTGCACTTCTTCGAAGATGTGCCGGGAGTGTTTGGTGCGGTCGTCGTACATGGTGGCGATGACGCCACGCACGGTCAGCTCGCTGTTGGCGAACGCCCGGACATCCTCGATGGTCTCGAGCAGCTGGCCGACACCACGGTGGGACAGCGCCTCACACTGCAACGGGATGAGCACGGACCGTGCCGCCGTCAACCCGTTGATGGTGAGGACACCGAGCGACGGCGGGCAGTCGATGAGGATGAGGTCGTAGTTGTCGAGCACCGGTTCGAGCGCACGGGCCAGGACGTGCTCCCGACCGGTGCGGGTCAGGAGGTGGACTTCGGAGCCCGCCAGATCGATCGTGGCCGGCAGCACGTCGAGGCCCGGAACGCCCGGCACGGGCAGCGCGACCTCGGCGACACTCTGGCGACGGACGAACACGTCGTGCAGCGAGCTCTCGAGTGCATCAGGATCGAAGCCGAGCGAAAAGGTCAGGCAGGCCTGAGGATCGAGGTCGACGACGAGCGTCCGGCGTCCGAGCTCGGCCGAGGCCACCCCGAGCGAGTGCACGGTGGTGGTCTTGGCCACCCCGCCCTTCTGGTTGGCCACTGCCAGGACATCGGTCACGGGCCGAGTCTACGCCGGTGGCGGCCGGCGCTTCCGGGGAACAGTCCGAGTGGCGCGGACCCGTCGCGTCGATGCCGGAGGACCCGGTGCGTGGCGGTCTCCGGCGGGAGCCGCCACACTGCACACCGTGCCCCCGGCAGGAGTCGAACCCGCAACCTGATGGGTAGAAACCACCTGCTCTATCCAGTTGAGCTACAGGGGCGTCGGACGCTGATGGACCGTGCCCGGACCACCTTCGGCGTGTGCCACACTAGAGGCTCCTTGGTGGCCGTAGCTCAGTTGGTCAGAGCGCCGGGTTGTGATCCCGGAGGTCGCGGGTTCGAACCCCGTCGGCCACCCTGCAGTCCTCCGGGAAGCATGGGCCACGCCCGTGTCACCCTGAGAACTACCGTAGGTTGCAGTTTCACGCGCCTCTAGCTCAATGGCAGAGCAACGGACTCTTAATCCGCAGGTTCTGGGTTCGAATCCCAGGGGGCGCACCACACAGTGACTTCCTCCGCGGCTCGGCCTGCGGCTTCTCCCCGGGGTGTCGACCCTGCCGGCGTCGTGCCAGAGCCAGATCGTCATTCGCCCCATCGAAGCCGGTTGGGAAGAGACGGATCCCGGAGCCGCCACACCCGGAAACCGCCACATGACGAACTCCCCCGTCATCGGGAGTACGTCCATCAGGCGCACGTACCCATGCAGGTCGACGGGACGGGTCGCGGACGAGACCACTGCTGGTGCAACCGCTCCACCGTCGCCCTACAGACCGCCGACGGCACGGTGGAGCCAATCCGCACGGCCAGGCGGGCGATCCGGACCCTGACGCGAACCCGGACCGGGATCCTGACGCGTACCCGGACCGGGGCCCGGTGGACGTACCCGGACCGGGCCCTCCGATACGGGCTCGGACGCGCAAGAGGCGCCGGTTCCGGGGTTCGTTCCCGACCGGCGCCTCCCCAGTGGGTCCTAGGACCTTGCGATGCCCTTCTTCGTCACGTACGAGGGCGTGAAGCTGGCGTTGCCGTTGTAGACGGCCGAGATCGACCAAGGATCTGACGGCCGCTTGTTCGCCGTGGACGGCTTCGGAATGACCACCCATCCGGCGGGGAGGGTGCAGGTGGCCGTCTGATCGACCAGCGTCTTGACATTGTTCGCCGTCGCCGGGGAGGCGGTGCCCGTGCAGCGGACCGCCACACCGTTCGCATGGAACGGTGACGTCACCGTGAAGATCACCGTGCCGCCGAGCTGTGACGTGGCCGGGCCACCGACCACGGTCGCCGTCGCCGTGGTGGCGGTGTTCCCGGCGGGAGTGGCGTCGAGGGACACCTTCACATGCGACGTGGCCGGGTTCATCGCCAGCGTCGTCGAGCCCGTGCCCGGGGCGAACGTGCCGCTGGTGGAACCGCTGTATGACGCCGTCACCGTGAAGGGTGCACTGCCGGCGAGCAGGATGTCCTTGTCGATCTTGCAACGTGACGTGCCCCGGGTGCTCAGAGGATTGATCGTGGAGCACGGAACAACGGTGCCGGTTGCGCCCGTCACGGTCCAGGTGACGGAGCCACTGATCTTCTCCGCACCGACCTTGGTCGGCGTGATGACCGCCGTGAACGTGTTGGGCTTACCGCTCACCACGCTGCTGCTGAATGGAGTCACAGTGACGCTGGTCGGCGTGCCACCGTCAGCGAAGGCCGGGGTAACGGTCACGATCGACGCACCGATCGTCCCGACGGCCAGTACCGCACCGATGGCCGCTCCTCGAAAGACTCGTCTCACAGTGGTGTTCCCCTCAATGGTCGCGAAGCTCCGGCAGGTAACGGGAGGCCCCTCGGTTCCCAGCAGATGCTCCATCATCGTGACCGGTCGGAGGAGGCGTGTCAATCATCCCCGGGGGGGCCGTCACGCAGCGTGTGCGTGCCTGGTCGCACCGCGGTCACCGTTCGGTCAGCGGGGGGTGATCCCCCAGGCACCGGTCCACCGCGCGCCCGGGCGGAGCACGGTCACGTCGGTCCCGGTGCGGAACGCGTCCGGCGGGCAGGTCATCGGCTCGACGGCCACCGCGGTGCGGCGCTCCTCCGGTGCCAATGTGTCCCCCGTGAACACCATCAGGTAATTGAAACGCTCGTCTGCCCAGAGGGTGGCCCCCGCCGACCCGTCTGGATGGTCGATGTCCACCCGTACCCGACCGTCGGCGTCCCGCACGAGGTCGCAGTAGGCGGTGTCGAGCCGGGTGACGCCGATCGGCCGCCCGTTCCGGAGGTCGAATTCGGAGCCGTCCACCGCCACCGAACCGGTGGGTAGGCCCCGGCTGTCCGTGGCCAGGCGATGGCGGGCCGGCACCCGGAGCCGGGCCTGGTCGACCGTCGACGTGCCCACGGTCAGATAGGGGTGGAAGCCGAGGCCGAACGGCAGGTCGGCATCCCCGATGTTCTCGGCATCGGTGGTGACCGACAGCCCCTCGCGGCCAAGCCGGTACTCGATCTCGAGGCGCAGGGCGAATGGGTACGCAGGCGACGGGTGCAGCTCACAGCGGAGGCTGACCCGGTTCTGAGCCCGGCCGGTCATCCGCCAGGGCATCCACCGCACGAGCCCGTGGATGGCCGTGCGCGTCTCGATCTCGTTGAGCGGAGCCTGGGCCGACACGTCGCCGAATTGGTAGGCGCCGTCCCCGAGCCGGTTGGGCCACGGTGCCAGGACCTGGCCCCGACCGCCGTGGCTCCACTCCGCGGGACCGAAGCCGTCGACCACTGCACGGTCACCCAGGGTGAAGGCCCGCAACGTCGCACCCACCTCGGTCACGATCACCCGCTGATGGCCGTGTCCGATGACCCACTGGTCGCCGGTGGCGGGCGTGGACTCGGAGGGGCGCTGGTCGGTGGGAGGGATCGGTGCGTGCATGGGGTCCTCGGGGTGTCGGCCACGGGGCCGTCCGCAGTGTGCTGGCTTCCAGGTGCGGGGTGCCGTGGGGAGGTGGCGCCGGTCGGCGGACGGCTGCCGGGGCCGGGGGCCGACTGCCGATGTCGACCGGTATGGTAGGCGACGAGGCCGCACCGGCCCGCCGAGACCCCGTCGCAACGAGCTGACGCCGCTGCCGGCGGAGGTCGCCCGCGGCGCCCCACGAACGGACTCCCCCGCCATGCGCATCCTGATCACCAACGACGACGGTGTCTTCGCACCCGGGATCGCCGCACTGGCCCGTGGTCTCCACGCCGCATTCGGTGGCGAGCACGAGCTGGTCGTGGTCGCTCCGCTCACCGACCACAGTGGGGCCGGAGCCGCCGTTGGACCGGTCTATGAGCGGGAGTCGATCCCCTACGAACACGTTGACATCCCGGGCCTGGCGGACGTCCCCACCTACGGCATCGACGGATCCCCCGCCCTGTCGGTCATCCTCGCCTGCATCGAGGGTTTCGGGCCGAAGCCCGATTTGATCGTCTCCGGCATCAACCACGGGATCAATGCCGGGCGCTCGGCACTCCACTCCGGCACCGTCGGCGCGGCATTGACCGGTGCCCAGTTCGGGATCCGTGGCCTGGCGGTCAGCATCGCCTGGGCCACCGAGCCCGACTTCTGGGACACGGCGGTCGGATTGGCCTGTGGCATCGTGCCGGTCCTGGCCTCTGCCGAGCCGGGCACCGTCCTCAACCTCAACGTGCCGGCGGTGCCGCCCGGGGAGTTGCAGGGATTGCGCCACGGCACACTCGGCAGGGTCGGACTGATCCGGTCGGTGCGGCCCGAACACAGCCCGCTACCGGTCGACGGGCCTGCCGTAGACCGCACCGGGGGCGCGATCGTGCTCGCCATGCGCGGGGTGGGCGACGACGAGGACCGGAAGACGGAACGGGCCGAACTCGAGCCCGACTCGGACGCTGCCCTCGTCGAGCTCGGCTGGGCATCGATCACCGCGCTCGTCGGTGTACGCGAGAACGTGAGCGACGCCGGTACGGCGGCACTGGCCGCAGCCCTCGCCACACACGGCTGACCGGCGGGCGGGCCACCGCCCAGCCGCCCACCCAGCCGGTTGCTCTGCCGCCCGCCCAGCGGCCCGCTCTGCTCCGCTCAGGCGCCGAGCTCGTCCTCCAGCCAGTCGAAGGTGACCTGGGCGGATAGCCGCAGATTGTCGGACTGACAGTGGGTCGACGCTCCATCCGCGGGTCGGAAGACCCGGGAGGCGACGGGTCCCGTCACCCCGGAGACGAGCGCATCGAACTGGGCGCGGGGCTCGACGCCCTCGCGCTCGCCGACGAGGGCGAGGACCGGGCAGGAGATGGCGCCGAGCAGGTCGCCGAGGCAGTAGGCCTCCATCGCGTCCCGCCAGGCATGGAATGACGACACACCGAACCGGGTGCAGATGGCCTCGATCCCCCACTGCATCTGGCGGGGCATGAGGTCCTCGGGCACACCGGTCACGTCCTCGGGCCGGATATCGCGTGTCATGCGGTAGACGTCGGTTCCGACCCACGCCTCCATGTAGCGGCCCATGTCGACCACCGGTGGATTGGCGACCAAGGCACCGACCCGCAGGTCGGTAGCGGCGGACCGGGCGGCGAAGTACGAGCCGAAACTCTGGCCGGCAAGGGCCACCCGATCGGCATCCACGTCGGCCAGTGTGGTGACCGTGTCGAGCACGGCGGCCAGCGGGACCTCGTAGTCGGGACGGAACGTCAGGCCGGGACTCGTGCGCATGCAGCCGAGCTGGCCGGGACCGTCGAACACGTACACGTTCCACCCCCGTTCCGCACCCGGCGCACCGAGCTGGAAGTAGAGCTCCTCGGCACTCGAGTCGAACCCACCGACGCACACCAGTGTCGGCCGAGGCCCGGAGGTCGGGACCGTCGGCGCCGGGCGGACCAGATAGCCCGGGAGTGAACCCCCGTCGAAGGGCACGTCGAGTCGCTCCACCGGCGGGTCGAGCAGAGCCGCCGCCTCCAGGAAACAGGCCTGGCTCCGGGCGCCCGCGTCGCCGCCGTCCGCTCCCCCGCCGTAGTACTCGGCCGTGCGGTAATAGGTCGATGCACGGAGCAGGTGGTCGCGGCCACTGACCCGGCGGCCTGCGGCCAGGCACCGGCGACCCTCCGCTTCGACCCGCTGGGCGAGCCGCTCGAAGGCCCGGGTCCAACTGGCAGGACTGCCGTCGGTGATCTCGGCCATCACGGCGAGGCACTCGCCTGCTGTCGAGCCGCCGTAGTCGGCGACGCCCAGGGCTCGGATCAGCTGGTAGTTGAACTCGTCGTCCCGGAATCCCTCCAGTCGGACGGCACTGCGGACGACATCGGAGTCTTCGAACGACACGGCACTCTCTTCCTCGGGGCGGTCCCGGTCGGGACGGGCACCGCCGGGGGTCATTGTGCCCGATCCCGGCCTACGCTGTGACATGCGTGTCGCCGCCATCCAGACGACGGCCGGTGTCGATCGAGACGCCAACCTGGCGGCAGCCGGCGACCTCGCGGCCGAGGCGGCGGACGACGGCGCCCGGCTGATCGTCCTCCCCGAGTACTTCTCGGTGGCAGGAACACCCGACGTGCTCAGGGCCGGGGCCGAACCGCTGGACGGACCGACCATGGCCTGGGCGGCATCCACCGCCTCCGCACTCGGGGTCCACCTGGTGGCCGGCAGCTTTCCGGAACGGACGGGCGCGGCGGATGGAAGGCTCGCCAATACCAGCTGCCTGGTCGGCCCGGACGGTGCCACCCTGGCCGTCTACCGCAAGATGCACCTGTTCGACGTGGCCCTGCGGAGCGTCGAGTTCCGCGAGTCGGACACCATCGCGCCCGGCTCCGACGTGGTGGTCGTGCCGTTGACCCCGCAGCTCCGACGGGACGACGGCGTCGCCCCATCTGCCCCATCTGCCCCATCTGCCCCATCTGCCCCATCACCGACGGTGCTCGGGCTCTCCCTCTGCTACGACATCCGGTTCCCCGAGCTCTACCGGATGCTGGCCCTCGCCGGGGCCACGGTGGTGGCCGTACCCGCCGCCTTCACCGAGGCGACCGGTCCGGCCCACTGGGAACTGTTACTGCGTGCCCGGGCCGTCGAGGACCAGGTCTTCGTCATCGGCGCCGGCCAGGTCGGCACGCTCCCGCACGGCATGCCCCGATGCCACGGGCACTCGATGGTGGTCGACGCGTGGGGCACCGTGCTCGCCGAGCGCACCGACCCGACGCCGGGCGTTGTCGTCGCCGACCTGGACTTCGACGCGCTGGCCGACGTCCGCTCGCGGGTGCCGGTGCTGGCGAACCGTCGACCCGCGGCCTACGTTGGATTACATGGGAACGAACGGGGCACCACGGTCTAAGGCGCCCGTCTCGAAGCCGAGACGGGTCCTGCGCGCGCCGGAGGATCTTCCGGACGACAACCCGGGCTCTGCCGCACCCTACGAGGTCGGCCAGTTCGTCCACGACAACCTCGAGCTCTACTACGAGATCCACGGCTCGGGGCCCCGGGTGCTCGTCTTCCTGCACGGGATCCTGATGGACGCCAACATGAACCGGCGTCTGGCGTCGGACCTGGCCGCCAAAGGCAACCGCGTCATCCTGCTCGACCTGCCCGGTCACGGTCTGTCGGCGCGCCCACAACGGGCGTCCTACCACCGGATGGACACGTACGCCGGGCACGTCATCGCGCTGCTCGACCACCTCGGGATCGACGAGACCGTCGTCGGCGGCGTGTCCCTCGGCGGCAACGTCAGCCTGCTGGTCGCGGCACAGGCCCCCGAGCGGGTGCGCGGCCTGGTGGTCGAGATGCCGGTGCTCGAGTGGGCACTGCCCGCCGCCGCCATCACCTTCGTGCCGATGCTGTTGGCCGCCCACTTCGCACGTCCCGTGGTCGGCCGGGTGGCCAAGGTCTTCCGGGCACTCCCCCGCTCGGGCAACGGACCACTCGACAGCGTCATGAACATGCTGTCGGCTGAACCCCGCGAGACGGCCGCCGTGCTCCACGGGATCCTCGCCGGTCCGATCGCCCCGACGGTCGACCAGCGCGCCGCCATGGATATCCCGGCACTCGTGATCGGCCACAAGGTCGACCACGTCCATCCGTTCCACGATGCCCAGCAGCTGGCCCGACGGCTGCCGCAGGGCCAGCTCATCCAGGCGAGCTCGGTGCTCGAGCTCCGTGTCCACCCCGAGCGTCTCACGGAGGAGATCAACGGCCTCCTCGACACGGCGTGGCGCCGACCGGCGAAGTCCGGACGCAAGGCCGGCTGACGAGACCGCCTCCTCCTGCGAACGCGGCTGGGCCTCGTCCCGGTAGGACGCTCGTCCCCGTAGGGCATCCGTCCCGACCGAGGACCCTCACCCCCTCGGGACCTTGGACCCTGGCACAGCACTGCTCCAGCCCGGAACATCGGTGGTGATGCCAGAGCCACCGGATCCACGTCAGGCGGTCGTCGACGGGGCGACCCAGGAGATCGTCCAGCTGGAGCAGCTCATCCAGGCCTGCCGACGCATGCAGGACGAGCTGCGCGAGTCCCTCGTCCTCCTGGACGAGGGGTACACGATGACGACGATCCTGGCGCGTGGAGGCAAGGACACGGTGATCCCACAGTTGACCGAGGCCCTCGAGCGCACGAACGCGTCGCGGCGGATCGGGCGGGGGGCGATGATCCGACTCGCCCTCGCCGAGGGGATGACGACGAGGCAACTCGGCGCCCGGATCGGGGTCTCCCGCCAGCTGGTGGAGCGCTACCGGGACGAGCGCTGACGGACCGGCCACGTGCCACGTGCCACGTCGGGCGACGGCCCGGCTGCGCCACGCATCGCCGGCGGCCGGCCGGGCTCAGTCGTCGAACCCGGGCTTCCGGGAGCGCTTGCGCTCCGAGAGCTTGCGCTTGTCGGCCAGTCGCCGCTCCTTCGCCCCTTTCGTCGGCCGGGTGGGGCGGCGCGACTTCTCGATGTGCAGTGCAGCCACCAAGCGCTCCCGGAGGCGCTCGACGGCCAACTGGCGGTTGCGGAGCTGCGACCGTTCCTCGTCCACCACCAGCCGGACCTCGGGCCCCAGCTTCTCGAGCAGCCGGGACCGCTGGTAGGGCCCGAGTGACGGCGACCCGGCCACGTCGAACCGCACCTCCACCCGTGTCGCCACCTTGTTGGCGTGCTGGCCGCCCGGCCCACCACTCGGACTGAACTTGAACTGCAGCTCGGACAGCGGGATCCGGAGCGACTGGGTCACCCGGATCACGTCCGGGCCGACGGACGGTCCCTCGTCGTGCCCGGCGCCCCGACGGGTCCCACCGGGCTCAGCCATCGGACGTCTGGTGCCGTGACGACCCGGTCCCACCGGGCCCGGGTTCGTCGATGACCGGATTGGACAGCTCGCCCACACCGTCGACGGTCACGGTGACCTCGTCGCCCGCGACCAGCCAGCGCGGTGGGTCCGATGCCGCACCGACGCCCGCCGGGGTGCCCGTCGCCAGCACCGTGCCGGGCTCGAGGGTCATCGCCTCACTCAGGTGGGCGATCATCTGCGCGCACGAGAACACCATGTCCGCTGTGGACCCGTCCTGGCGGAGGTCCCCGTTGACGCGGGTCCGGACCCGGAGTTCCTGCGGATCGGGGACCTCGTCGGCGGTCACCAGCCACGGTCCCGTCGGGCCGTGGGTGTCGAAGCTCTTGCCGAGGAACATGGTGGGCGTCCGTCGCTGCCAGTCGCGCACGCTCACGTCGTTCACCACCGTGTACCCGGCCACGACCTCGAGGGCCCGGTCGACCGGGACGTGCCGACACCGGCGGCCGATGACCACCCCCAGTTCGCCCTCGTAGTCGACGGCCACGGACGAACGCGGCACCTCGATGGCCGCCCCGGGTCCGACCACACAGGTCGACACCTTCGTGAACCAGGTCTGGCGCTCGGGTGGCTCGGCGCCCATCTCGCGGATGTGGTCACCGTAGTTACGGGCGATCCCGAGAAACGCCGGTGGGCGGGGCACCGGGGCGAGGAGTCGGACCGTGGCCAACGGGTACCGCCGCGCCGAGGTGGACGGGGCCCGGCCGAGTGGGGAAACGGCGGCGTCGCCCAGCGCCAGCAGGTCGGCCATCGAGGCCGGGAGCCCCACCGCCGGGTCGGTCAGGTCGACGACGTCGTCCTCCACCACGAGCCCGGTGCGGGCCGTGCCGTCGATGGACAGGGACACGAGGCGCATCCCACGAACCTATCGGTGCCGACACCCCGCGGACCTACACTTCGCTCCATGACCCCACCCTCGGGACCTCCTGTCACCGACGACACCCGCTTTGCCGGCCAGGTCGTCCTCGTCACCGGCTCGTCGTCGGGCATCGGGGCGGCCACCGCCCACATGTTCGCGGCCGCCGGCGCCACCGTGGTGGTCAACTCGGTCACGTCGGTCGAGGCCGGCCGTGCCGTGGCCACCGAGCTGGGCGACGCCAGCTATGTCCAGGCCGACATCGCCGTACCGGACGACTGCACCCGACTCGTCGAGGAGACCGTCGGGACCCACGGGCGACTCGACATCCTGGTCAACAACGCCGGCACCACCGAGGTCATCCCCCATCACGACCTCGACGCGGCCTCGCCGGACGTCTGGCGCCGCATCTTCGACACCAACGTCATCGGGACCTGGCAGCTGACGGTCGCCGCCGTCCCCCACCTCCGGGCCTCCGGACGTGGCCAGGTCCTCAACGTCTCGTCGCTGGCGGGCGACCGCCCGGTCGGCAGCTCGATCCCCTATGCGTGCTCCAAGGCGGCGGTCAGCCACATGACGCGCCTGTTGGCCAACACCCTCGGACCGGACATCCGGGTCAACGCCGTGGCACCCGGCCTGGTCGACACCCCGTGGACGGAGGACTGGACGGTCGTCCGGGAGTTCGTGAAGGCCCAGGCCCCGATGCAACGTGCCGCGACCCCCGACGACGTGGCCGAGGTCATCCTCGGACTGGCCCGTTCGACCTACGTGACCGGCGAGGTGGTTCTCATCGACGGCGGCCTCAACCTCCGTTGAACGGTCCCCCACCGTTCCCGCCCGCCGGCCGTGCTGCCTCCCACACGGTCCGGTCGAGTCGCCAGATGACGTGCGGAAGCTCGGGGAAGTTGCTCAGCCGCCGCTCCTCCCCCGGCCGGTAGCCGAGCCGGCGGGCCACGGCCTGGGAGCGGGTGTTCTCCGGCAGGATCACGCTGAACAACTCCGACGCGCCGAGCTCCTCGAACCCGTAGCGGACGGCGCGGGACCCCGCCTCAGTGGCGTAGCCCGAACCCCAGCACGCCGGATCGAGCATCCACCCGACCTCCACACCTGGCCAGTCGGGCTCCGGACGCCAGTAGAGGCCGGCCCGGCCCACGAACCGTCCCGTCGAGCGCTCCTCCAGCGCCCACTGGCCCACTCCCTTCAACTCCCAGAGTCCAGCGAAGGCGCAGAGCGCGCGCCAGGCATCCCCCTCCGAGAAGGAGTCCGGGAGGTGCAGTGACGCCCGGACCTCCGGCGTCGACATGACGGCGAAGATCGAGTCGAGATCCTCCGCGCGGAACGGCCGCAGCGTCAGACGCTCGGTGGTCAATGTGGGACAGGCGGGCACCCGCCCAGTCAACCATCGGCCTACCCGTGCGGCCACCGGTACGCTCCGGGCGTGCCCGCCATCCCGTCCCCTCCACCGGCTCCATCAGGACTGCTGCCCCCGGCCGCCGACGGGGCGCCGTGGATGTGGGAGGTACCCGAGGCGGAGCCCGAGGAGCTGCCGTTCCTCTTCCACCGGGCCCACCGGAACCTGGACGTGGGTGCGCAGCTCGACCTGACGTTGCCGGGAGGGATCGCCGTCGGACGGCTCACCGACCTGGTGACCGGTGCCGGCTGGACGCTGCTCGACGGGCCGACGGTCGACTCCCGCGGCCACCGGGTGCTGGTCGAACGACATCACACCCTGGCCGACTCGGTCGGGTCGGGGATGCGCCTCCTGGTCTGCGGGATCAACCCGTCGCCGTACTCGGCCGACGTCGGTGTCGGCTACGGCCGTCCCGGCAACCGCTTCTGGCCCGCCGCTCTGGCCGCGGGCATCGTGCCGATCGACCGGGACCCGGCGGCGGCCCTGGTGGCGGGCACCGGCATGACCGACTTCGCCAAACGGGCCACCCCGCGGGCGGCCGAGGTGACACGGTCCGAGTACGAGGCCGGCTTCGCCCGCGTCACCCGGTTGGTGGCCTGGCTGCGCCCGGCGGCGGTGTGCTTCGTCGGCCTGTCCGGATGGCGCACGGTCGTCGACCGCCTGGCCGTGGCGGGAGTCCAGCCGGACACCATCGGCGGTCGTCCGGCCTACGTGATGCCGTCCACCAGCGGGCTGAATGCCCGCACCCCGCCCTCCGCGCTGACCGCCCACCTCGCTGCGGCCTGGGAGCTCGGCGTCTGACCTCCGCACTGACCCGCGCACTGACCGTTCAGCGAGGCATGGGGAGCACCGGTACGTAGTGGTCGACCTCGGGGGGCGAGTCGAAGAAGGGACCGATGTGGGACCGCCACTCCGCGAATCGCTCGGACTGCCGGAACCCGACCGTGTGGTCCTCCAGGGTCTCCCACTCGACCAGCAGCAGGTAGCGGTCGGGTGACTCGACGCCGCGGGACAGTCGCAACGACAGGAACCCCGGGGCCGCGGAGATCACCTCGCGGGCCAGGGTGAGTGCGGCCTCGAACTCGTCGTGACTGTCGGGGCGGACGGTGATGAGGGCGTGCTCGAGGATCATGGTGCCGACGCTACCGGGGCGGCTCCCGCTGGCATGTGGACTGGCCGAGTCACGGCACGCTCGCAACCGGGCATCCGATCGGTCCCCGGCCGGCCGACGGTAGCGTCGGTAGCGGGCCGACGGACGGCACCGAGGGGAGGAGCAGGCGAACATGAAGATCGAGATCTGGTCGGACGTGGTCTGCCCCTGGTGCTACATCGGCAAGCGCAACCTCGAGGTCGCCCTTGCCGGCTTCCCGCACGCCGACCAGGTGGAGATCGAGTGGCGGAGCTACGAACTCGACCCCCGCACGCCGCTCCGGGTGGAGCTGTCGATGGACGAGGTGCTCTCGCGGAAGTACGGCATGACTCCCGAGGAGGCCACCGCGGCCAACCTCCGGATGACCGAGCTCGCCGCCACCGTCGGCCTCGAGTACCACCTCGACCAGGTCCAGATCGGCAACACGTTCGACGCCCATCGACTGATCCACCTGGCCGCCCACGAGGGCCGCGGCGGCTCCATGAAGGAACGCCTCCTCCGGGCCTACTTCACCGAGGGCCGGGCCATCTCCGACCGGGTGGCGCTGGCTGAGCTGGCCGCCGAGGTCGGACTCGACCCCGAGCGGGTCACCCAGGTGCTCGAGGGCACCGAGTTCGCCGACGAGGTGCGGGCCGACGAAGCCCGGGCCATGGAGCTCGGCTCGACCGGAGTCCCCTTCTTCGTGTTCGACGAGCGGCTCGGGGTGCCCGGCGCCCAGCCTCCCGACGTCCTCCTGCGTCTGCTGACCCGCGCCTGGGACACCTCCGCCGAGGCGGTCGCAGGCACCACCTGAACCCAGCGGTCGGCGGAGCGACTCGGACGGGTGCGTTATTGCACACGGTTCCTATTTGCCCTACTTTGGCAACGATGACCCGGCAGATGAGCGACACCCTCGCCGAGGTCACCGCCGACCGCTCCTTCAGTCCGTCACGCCTGGCCCGGTTGCGTAACGGCCTGACCGGGGCCGAGTGGTGTCGTGTCGGTGGCATGGTTGCCGTGGTGCTCACCCTCAACATCCTCGGCTGGGGGATGTTGTCGGCCGCCGCGGGCCGTCACTACCACGTGTCGCGGACCACCTTCTTCGGGTTCGGCACCGGCGTGCTGGCCTACACACTCGGCATGCGTCACGCCTTCGACGCCGACCACATCGCCGCCATCGACAACACCACGCGCAAGCTGGTCAACGACGGGAAGCGGCCCCTCAGCGTCGGTTTCTTCTTCTCCCTGGGGCACTCCTCGGTGGTCTTCGCGCTGGCCGTCCTACTGAACTTCGGCATCCACGCACTCGACTCCCAGGTCGCCGACAGCGGGTCCGGACTGCACCAGGCCACCACCCTCATCGGCACCACCGTCTCGGGCACCTTCCTCTACCTGATCGCCCTACTCAACCTCGTGGTCCTGGTGGGGATCGTGAAGGTCTACCGCCGGATGCGGGCCGGCAGCTTCGACAACGACGAGCTTGAGCGGCAACTCGACAACCGTGGCCTCATGAACCGGGTCTTCCGGGGCTGGGGTGACCGCATCGACACGCCCTGGAAGATGTACCCGGTGGGCCTGCTCTTCGGGCTCGGCTTCGACACCGCGACCGAGGTCGCCCTGCTCGTACTGGCCGGAACGGCGGTGGCGGGCGGCCTGCCGTTCTGGGCGATCCTGTCGCTCCCCCTGCTGTTCGCAGCGGGCATGACCCTGTTCGACACGATCGACGGGTGCTTCATGAACTTCGCCTACGACTGGGCGTTCGCCAAGCCGGTCCGGAAGGTCTTCTACAACCTGACGATCACCGCCCTCTCGGTCTTCGTCGCCTTCTTCATCGGGACCATCGAGGTGCTCGGGCTGATCGCCACCGAGCTGCACCTGACCAGTCCCTTCTTCACGTTCTTCGCCGGATTCAACATCAACACGGCCGGATTCGTGATCGTCGGTGTCTTCGTCGTCACCTGGTTGGCGGCGGCGGCCTGGTGGCGGCTCGGCCATGTCGAAGCGAAGTGGGACTCGGCCATGCTGCCCCCGGAGCCGGCCGAGGTGGTCGAGGTCGGCTGACCCGGAGGTGAGCGCGATCAGCGGACCGGACATCAGCCACTACCCGATGGAGGCCAGCGCCGGTGCGAGTCGTCGCCACTCGGGCATCGGCACCTCCGCGAGGTTCGCCCCGAGAACCTGGAGCAGCACATGGTCGGCACCGGCGTCGAGGTGCTCGCGCACCCGGGCCAGCACATCCTCCTGGGTCCCCTGCACCACCAGTGCGTCGGCCAGTCGCACCGAACCGCCCCGTACGACGTCGTCTTCGGCGAAGCCCAGCCGCCGCCAACTGTTCCGGTAGTTCGGGAGTCCGGTGTAGATATCGAGGTGCCCGTGGGCCCGCCGCAGGCTCTCGTCGCGGTCCTGGTCGAGCACCACGGCCTGTTCGACTACCAGGAGGGGATCCGTCCCGAGCGTGGTGCGCGCCGACGCGGTGTGCTCCGGCGTGACCAGGTAGGAGTGGGCCCCGGCGGTGCGGTCCCGGGCCAAGCCCAGCATCTTGGGCCCGAGTGCGGCCAGCACGATCGGGGGCAGTTCGGGATCGGCACCGAAGTAGAGGGCCGATCCCAGGTCGTCCAGATAGGCGGTCATGGCCTCCATCGGGGGGAGGTAGGTCGTCTTGCGGGCACCCTCCACCGACGGCCGGTGGCTGACGCCGAGGCCGAGTACGAACCTCCCGGGCGTGAGCGACTCGAGCAGACGTGCCGCCCCGTTGGCTGCCATCGGACCCCGTCCGTAGATGGAGGCGATGCCCGTGCCCACCACCATGCGGCGGGTGGCGGCCAGCAGCGCCTGCGCCCCCGTGAACGCCTCCCGGCCGAGGGACTCGGGTACCCATAGGGACCCGAATCCGAGCTCGTCGAGTTCGGCCGCCACCTCCTGGGCCCGGGGACCGATGAGGGCCTCCAGGGCGGGCGTCCACAGTCCGGTACGGGTGGCTCGCAATGCGTCGACGGCAGTCATGGGACCACCCTATGGCCACCCCCACGCCACCCCGCCTCTGCCACCCCGAGTACGCCGCCCCGCCACGCCACTCCGCCACGACCACTCGGCCCCTCCCCGACGCCGCCTCGTCACGCCCCCGGCCGGTGCCGCCACCGGGTGCAGTCGCGCTGGCGCGCCGGAGCGGGGCCGTTCTAGGGTGCCTCGAAATCAACCGCTCCGCCGGGCAGGAGAGCGGTCGTACGGGTGGAGGTTGTGCAGTGGATGCAGTGCGCAGCGGCCTGGCGTGTCCGGAGTGCCGTTCGACGGAGGTTCCGAAGCTGATCGTCCGGGGCACCGGCAAGGGCAGCCACGGGACGAGCCTGCAGTGCCGGACGTGCGGGCACGAGTGGTCGGACGAGCAGGCATGGAGCAGCCAGGCGTCCTGAGCGACGCCCCGGTCAGGTGGGCCAGAACTTGCCTGACCCGATCAGGACCTCGGTCCCGACGAACTCCTGCGCGCAGACCAGCGCGGCCAGGTCCCGGTCCTCGCTGAGGGCCACGCACCTTCGCCCATCGGCCGTGTCGCACACCGCCACCACCCGGACGGGGTCTGAGCCGTCGTAGGTCACGGTGCAGGTGGCGATGGTGCCCGGGCCCTCGTACCCGTCGAGGGTCTCCACCGCCTCGATGACCTCGGTCACGGATGCCACCTCGTAGGCGAGGTCCGACAGGAGGGGAGGTCGCCCGTCGGGCCGGGCCGACCAGATCCCGAGGCCCGGCTTGGTGAGCAGGCCGCTCACCGTCGTGACCGCACCGAGCGTGCCGGGGTCCTCGCGCAGGCGTGGCACGACGGCCGCGATGGACTGCAGGACGGCATTGTTGAACGGCCCGCCGGCGAAGGCCATACCTCCGGTGACCGTGGGGGTCCCGTCGAGCGGCAGCCCGAGGGCCCGCTGCTGCACCCGGACGGCCGACGGGAAGCAGCTGTAGAGCTCCACCACGTCGACCTCGTCCAACCGACGACCGATCCGGGCGGCGGCCGTTCCACCCAGCACCTCCATGGCTGGCCACGCCCCGATCCGCCCTCGGCAGAGCACGGACACGGCATGACTCGACTCCAGGCCGACCAGCGGGAAGACCCACCGGTCCTCGGGCACGCCGCTCCGACGGGCCGCGCCGACCGAGCAGATGACGAGGGCGGCGGCCTGGTTGACGGTCCACTGGGTCGAGTGCCACTTGTTGTACGGGAAGGCCAGCGGCCGGTTGTCGGGCGACGGCGTGGCCAGCCAGACGGCGTCCCGGTGCCCGCCGAACGCGGCGTCGGGGTTGGTCGCCGACACGTCGCTCATCCGCTCCCACAGGCCGTCGATCTCAGCCCGCTGCTCCGCAAGGGTGCGGCCTTCGGCGCCCCGAAGGGCGTTGTCGATCATGGCGTACTGCTGCACCGGGTCCCAGAGCCGATGGGCCACCTCCACCGGTTCGAGCAGGGGCCCGCCGCGCTGGCGGAGCACATCGGGACCGGCGCCGGGCTGGGCTGTCTCGGTGGGAGCATGGCCGGCCTTCTCCCGGTCCCGGGCCCACCGCTTGGCCTCACCCCCGACGACCACCGCCACTTCGGAGGCACCGGACAGCACGGCGGCCAGCGCGTCGTTGATCAGGCTCTGTTGCGGGATGCCCAGCTCCACGAGCTGGGTGGTCGCGGTCGGCGCCCCGATCCGGGCCGCCACCAGTCGCGCCGGATCGGGATACGACCAGCTGCCCTGGGGCACCGCCACCCGGTCGACGTGCCTGCCGAGTCCACGCCCGCCGGCGTCGGCGATGGCGTCGGCGGTCGCCTCCGCCATCAGCTCGACGGCCTCGGCATCGGCTGACGCCCTGCCCACGCCGACCAGCACCGGTGTCCGTGGGTCGAGTGACCCGGTCACCGGTCGGCCCCCCGTCGCTCATCAGACGGCGGACGGCGCTCCGCCATCGACGTGCGCCGGGCCCGGAGCATCCGGCCGAGGGCCCGCCAGGTCACCTCGACCGCACCGTTGGCGAGTGCTTCGGCCCGGGCCCGTTCCGGTAGGTCATAGTGGGCGTGGTGGGGACGACCGGGCTTGTCCTGGAACCACTCCCGGCGCATGCCCATGCGGGAGGCGAACTCATGGAGCTCCTCGTCGGTGTCGGCCACCAGGTGGGACCAGCGGTCGTCGACGGGCCCCAGGTGTGCGGGCTGACGCCAGTCGTCGAGGTAGACGGTCACCGTGATCTGGCGTCGACGGACGCGCTCAGACGACCTGGCCGGGGGCCCCGTCAGCATCGACCACCGGCAGCCCGTCTGCGGCCCACGCCTGCATCCCCCCGGCGGCGTTGCGGACGTCGTACCCGGTGCCGGCCAGGTGGACGGCGACGGACTGCGAGCGACCCCCGGCACGGCACATGCAGACGATGGTCCGGTCGGTCGGCAGCTCCTCCATGCGGTCCACCACCTGGCCCATCGGCAGGTGCACGGCCGCAGGGGCGTGCCCGGCGGTCCATTCGTCGTCCTCACGCACGTCGAGCAGGAGGGCACCGGCCGCGACCAAGCGGTCGGCCTCGGCCGGGTCGATGTCGGTCACGTCCACCGGGTGCGAAGTCACGGCATCACGGTAGCGGAGACATCCGGTACCGGCGGCCACGATGTCGACCGCGTCATCGGGAACGGCTGCGCCGCCGAGCGGACGCTCATGACCGCCGTCACCCGCCGAGGTCCATGAGCTCGATGCGCACCCCGTCGGGGTCGGTGCAGTAGACGAAGTCGAGGGCGGTGCCACCCAGGTCGAGGGAGGTCCGGGTGGACGGCACCAGCTGACCACCGAGCGCCTCGATCCGCGCCGCCACCCCCGCCAGGTCGTCGACCCGGAAGGACAGGTGGGTGAGCCCGAGCTGGTTCATGGGCCGGCGCACGGGCTCACCCAGGACGGCGGGCGAGGCGTACCCGAGGAGCTCGATGGTGACGCCGTTGCTGTGGATCATCCGCGAGGACAGTCGGAGGTCGTCGAGCTCCATGAGGCCGCCGAACTCGGGTCCCACCTCGTGGGCGGCCACCTCCTCGAAGCCGAAGCCCTCGCAGTAGAAGCGCAGCGAGCGATCGAGGTCGGACACGCAGATGCCGACGTGGGAGAACCCCGCCGTCATGGGCACCCCGCCGTCATGCCGCCCCCGCCTCGACCGGGGCGGCATCGGACCCGACCGCCGGAGGCAGACGATTGCGGACGAAGTTCCCCGCCGCCTCGATGGTCCGGCGGCCGGCATCGGACCACGGCATCAGAATCGGGTACACGTGGAACATGCCGGGCTCCTCGTGCACCTCGGCGTCGACGTCGGCCTCGTCGAGTCTGAACGAGAACCTACGGATGCCGTCCCGGAACATCTCGTCCCCGCCGACGCACACGAACGTCGACGGCCAGCCGTCGAGGTCCTGTGCAGCGGCCGACACCAGCGGTGACGCCGGGTTGACGCCGTGGAGGTACGCCGCGGTCGGGATGTTCCAGGGCAGGATGTCGAGGCTGGCGTTGTCGCGCACGGACGGCAGGTCGAGTTGGAGGTTCACCTCGGGCGAGAAGAGGACGACAGCGGCCACCGGCAACTGCTCGACCACGATCTCGGCGGCCACCAGCGTGGTCGCCAGGCCCCCGCCGCTCGAGTCGCCGGCGATGACGAGCTGCTCGGGTGCCACACCTCCGGCCAGGAGTCCGTGCATCGCCGCAGTGGCGTCCTCGAGGTCGGCAGGGAACGGGAACTCGGGGGCCAGCCGCAGGTCGGGCACGAAGACGTCGCAACCGGTCCGGCGGGCCAGCCACGCCGCGAACACGCTGTACATGCGGGGCGAGGTCCCGACATAGCCGCCACCGTGGAGGTAGAGGATGGTGCCGCCCGAGCGTCCGTTGCGAGGGCGGATCCACTCCCCCGGGATGCCGCCGACCGATCCGTCCTCGTGATCGGCGCCCCGGAAGCTGACGACCGGCGGCAGCACGACTCCGCACAGGTCGTCGAGCACGAGCTCGATCGAGCGGAACTGGTCGACGGGGAGCGACGTCGAGTACCCCATGAACGTCCGCATCGTCTCACGGGTCACGGCCACGGCGGTGTTGTGGGCGAGGTTGCCCTGGCCCGACCAGGGGCGTCGGAACGGTACGCGGGCCATGCCCACGCCCATCTGGCCGATCAGGCCGACGAGGTCGGTCACGGCCACGGGCCACGACGACCGCTGCACTCCCGGGCGCCTGCCCATCACCATCGCTGGTCTCCTGTCTTCACCCCCGGCAGCCTACGGCCGAGACCGCCAGCAGCCAACGGCCGCGGCGCGTCACCCCGTGAAACGGTCCATCACCTGTGCAGGTCTGCGGCGGACCAGGGACCCGCCCCGGGTCAGGCCGGCTCTGCGGCCAGCGTGGCGCCGAGGCGCAGCAGCTGGTCGGTGGCACCGCCGAGGGTCAGTTCGATGTGCTTGGTGTTGAGGAAGAAGCGGTGCAGCGGGTACTCGCGGTCGACCCCGACGCCACCGTGCAGGTGGACCGCGGCGTGCACGACGCGCTGTCCACCGTCGGCGGCCCAGAACTTGGCGACGGCGATCTCCTTCTCGGCCGGCAGTCCCTCGTCCAGGCGCCAGGCGGCCTGCCAGGCGGTCAGGCGGATGGCCTCAGCGTCGACGTAGGCGTCTGCGGCCCGCTGGCCCACGGCCTGGAACGTCGCGATGGGCTTGCCGAACTGCTCACGGGTCTTGGTGTACTCGGCCAGGAGGGCGATCGACGCGGCGGCGGCTCCCGCCTGCACCAGGGCCAGGGCGGCCGTGCTGCGCTGGACCAGCCAGTCGATGACCGCCGGTCCGTCGGCCACCGAGCCGAGCAGCGCGTCGGGGCCCACGGCGGTCCCGGACAGGGTGAGCAGTCCCTCGGGCTGGCCGTTGTTGGCCACCTGGCGCTCGATGGTGAGGCCCTCGGCTCCCGACCCGACCAGGAACACGGCGACCGCGTCCGGCTCGATCCGGGCGCTGACCAGTACCGCGTCGGCGAACGTGCCGGACGGGACGCAGGCCTTGACCCCGGTCAGGATCCACCCGTCGCCCGATGGCTCGGCCACGGTGGCCGGCGCACCGGGTGTGCCGCCCAGCTCCACGAGTGCGGTGGTCAGGACGGAGTCGCCGGCCACGACGTCGGGCAGCCAACGCTGCTGCTGGGCATCGGTGCCGAAGCGTGCGATCGCCGGGGCCGCCGCGGCCAGGGTCTCGACCACGGGCACGTAGGCGGCGGTGCGGCCGGCGGCCTCGGCGAGCAGACCCGCCTCCAGGAAGCCGAGCCCGGCACCCCCGACGGCCTCGGGCAACGCGATGCCCAGGAGGCCCGCCGCGGCCAGCTCGGACCAGAGCTTGCGGTCGAATCGGTCGCCATCCGGCTCGAGCTCGAGCTCGCGCAGGCGCTCCTGGGTCGACAGGTCGGCGAAGATCCGGTCCGCCAGCTCGCGGACGGCCTCCTGCTCTTCGCTGAATGAGAAGTCCATGATGTTTGCTCTCCCTATTCGGTGGTGACGGGCCGGACTACCGCAGCGACCGGGGCATGCCCAGGCCGAAGATGGCGATCAGGTCCCGCTGGATCTCGTTGGTGCCGCCGCCGAAGGTGAGGATCACCAGGCTGCGGGCGTACATCTCGAGGCGGCCGGCCAGGACGGCCTCGGGCGTGCCCTTGGCCAGGTACCCGGCCTGACCGACGATCTCCATCATCAGCTTGAAGGCCTCGAGGTAGAACTCGGTGCCGAACACCTTGATGGTGGAGGCGTCGGCCACGTCGAGACGATCCTGGGTGGCGGTCCACGCCACCTTCCAGTTGATGAGCTTGAGGAACTCGAGGCGGGCGTAGATGCGGGCCAGGTGGACCTGGACCCACTCCTGGTCGATGACCCGCCGACCGTCGGCCAGCTTGGTGGACTGCGCCCAGGCCCGCACATCGGTCATCGCCCGCTCGATGATCCCCGACGAGCACAGCGTGACCCGCTCGCGGTTGAGCTGGCTGGTGATCAGCGACCACCCCTGGTTCTCCCCACCGACCAGGCTGGTCGCCGGCACCCGTACATCCTCGTAGAAGGTGTAGTTGATGTTGTGGTCACCGAGCAGGTGCATCGGAACGACCTTGATGCCCGGCGTGTCCATCGGGACGACGAACATCGAGATGCCCTTGTGCTTGGAGGCCTCGGGATCGGTGCGGGTGGCCAGCCAGATGTAGTCGGCATCGCCGGCCAGCGACGTGTAGATCTTCTGACCGTTGATGACGTACTCATCGCCGTCGCGCACAGCCCGTGTCTGCAGGGAAGCCAGGTCGGTGCCCGACTCGGGCTCGGTGTAGCCGATGCAGAAGTGGATGTCGCCGGCCAGGATCTTCGGCAGGAAGAACTCCTTCTGCTCCTGCGTGCCGTGGTCCATGAGCGTCGGGCCCACGGTGTTGATGGTGAGCATGGGCACCGGGGCACCGGCCCGCATCGACTCGTCGAAGAAGATGAACTGTTCGATCGGGCCTTTGCCCTGGCCACCCCACTCCTTGGGCCAACCGATGCCGAGCCATCCGTCGGTGGCCATCTGCTTGACCACCCGGCGCATGTCGGCGCCGATCCCGTGGCCCTGGTGGAGCTGCTCCTGCACCTCGGGGGTGAGGAGCTTGTCGTAGTACTCGCGCAACTCGTTGCGGAGCGCCTCGTGCTCCTCGGTGTAGCCGATCTCCATGGGGTCCCTCCCGGTCTGGTGCTGCCCGCCCGCGGGCGGTCCATCACGACTAGAACACGTTACATTCGACCACCCGGCGGCGCCACCGTCCACGACGTCGCCGGCGGTGCGGCGCGGAACTCGTCCGGCCACTAGGGTTACCATCCGGTAAGTTCCGGGGGGAACCGAAGGGTCGCTCGGCCAGCGCCCCACCGGGACCCAACCGTGCCAACGCCGGAGCCACCGGCGTGCAGCCATCGAGCCACAGCCATGCGGCCCCGGCCGCCCGTCACCGAGGAGCACCACATGCCCGAAGCAGTCATCGTCGCCACCGGCCGGACCCCGATCGGCAGGGCCAACAAGGGCTCGCTCGTCGAGTGTCGCCCCGACGACCTCGCCGCCCTCGTCATCCGCGAGGTCCTGGCCAAGGTCCCCGCCCTCGACCCCCAACTCGTCGAGGACGTCATCCTCGGCTCCGGCCAGCCCGCCGGTGAGGCCGGCTACAACATCGGCCGCGTCGCCGCCGTCCTGGCCGGCCTGCCCGACGTTCCCGGCGTGACGGTCAACCGCTACTGCTCGTCGTCGCTCCAGACCATCCGCATGGCCGCCCATGCCATCAGGGCCGGGGAGGGTGACGTCTTCGTCGCCGCGGGTGTCGAGACGGTGAGCCGGTACCTGCACGGCGCGGCCGACGTCGGTCCCCACAACCCGCTGTTTGCCGAGGCCGAGGCCCGTACCGTGGCCCGCACACCGGCCGCCGGCGCTCCCTGGACTCCGCTCGAGGGCGCCTTCCCCGACGTCTACATCGCCATGGGACAGACGGCCGAGAACGTCGCCGAGTTCAAGGGTGTCACGCGCGAGGAGCAGGACGAGTTCGCACTGAACTCGCAACTGCGCGCCGTGGCCTCCCAGGAGCGCGGCTTCTTCGACCGGGAGATCATCCCCGTGACCCTGGCCGACGGCACCGTCGTCACCAAGGACGACGGCCCCCGTGCCGGCACCACCCTCGAGAAGCTGGCCAGCCTCAAGCCGGTGTTCCGCGAGGGTGGGACCATCACCGCCGGCAACGCCTGCCCGCTCAACGACGGCGCTGCCGCCGTCGTGGTGATGAGCGACACCAAGGCCAAGGAGCTCGGCATCACACCGCTCGCCCGCATCGTGGCCAGCGGTGTGACCGGCCTCAACCCCGAGATCATGGGCCTCGGCCCGGTCGAGGCCATCAAGCAGGTGCTGAAGCGGGCCAACATGACCATCGGCGACATCGACCTCGTGGAGATCAACGAGGCCTTCGCCGCCCAGGTCGTCCCCTCGGCCAAGGAGCTCGGCATCAGCTACGACAAGCTCAACGTGAACGGCGGGGCCATCGCCCTCGGCCACCCGTTCGGTCAGACCGGCGCCCGCATCATGACCACGCTGATCAACGGACTCCAGGACGCCGACAAGACGTTCGGTCTCGAGTCGATGTGCGTCGGCGGCGGCCAGGGCATGTCGATGATCGTCGAGCGCCTCTCGTAGGACGCTGCGGAGCGCCCGGATCGGGTGCGCCGCAGGGGCGTCACATCCGCACGACAGCCGTGGACCTCGGTCCGCGGTTGTCGTCGCGTCCGGGGTCGGCACATCGACGCCGACCCTCGACCATTGACTTTGCTACAGGTTCCGATATATTCGATCCATGGCCGTCATCCGTGGCTCGTCAGACAGGAGCGTGCTCGTCCTCACGAGTCTCTCTTCGGGACCAAAGCACGGGTACGCGCTGATCAAGGACATCGACGCCTTCGCCGGCGTGACGCTCGGTCCGGGAACCCTGTACGGGGCCATCGCCAAGCTCGAACAGGCCGGCCTCGTGGAGGCACTCCCGGGCGAGGGACGTCGCAAGCCGTACCGGATCACGGCCCAGGGGGCGGCGGACCTGCGGGCGCAACTCGAGCAGTCGCAGACGATCTCGACCGTGGGACTCGGTCGACTGGCCGAGTCCGGAGCCGGCTGATGGGCGCCGCCGTCCGCGTCGTGCTCGCCTCCTACCCGATGTGGTGGAAGGAGCGGTACGGGACCGAGACGGCAGAACTGACCGAGGACCTGCTCGCCGACGACAGCGTCCGGTACCTGCAGGTGCTGGTCAACCTGGCCGTCGGGTCGGCCTTGGCCTGGGCCCACTACCGGCGTCCCGATCGGCGCCCCCAGTTCGCCGGCACGCCATGGGGACCGGTTCCCGACGGCGGCCACCGGGACATCTTCGGCAACCGTGGACTCTCGCCCCGTAGCCTCGAGCAACTGGAACCGGGCGAGACGGTTCTCGGCGTCATCGACGGCTGGCAGGGCTCACCGTTTCTCGCCAGTTACCCTCTGACCCTCCTGCTGCTGATCATCATCTTCTCGGGGTCCGACCTCGTGCTGCACGGCGGACTGCGCTATACGACGTTCCAGTTGGTGCCACTCGTCGTCCTGCTCGCGGTCTGCCTGGTGGCAAAGATCGTCACGTCGAGCTGCCCCATCGCCATCGCCGTCACGAGCAACGGGCTCGCCATCTTCCGCATGCGGACGTTCACCAGGCGCAGCGACGCGATCGTCCGGCGCTTGCCCGCCGCCCCACCGGCGGTTGTCCGGACAGGGGCATCCCGGGTCCGGATCGATCTAGGTGACGGCACGTACTGGGTCTTGATGAAGTCGTTGCCGCTCATCCGCTGGATGGGTGGGCACCCCGGAGGGATGAGCGAACAGACTTATCCGGCCTGACCGTGCCGGAAGGGCAGCGGGTTCACGCCCGCTCGAGCGGCGCGGTACCCCACGGACCGGACGGACTCCCCGCCGTCGTGTCCACATCGCCGGCCGCACGACCGCTACCGGAACGATCACCGGGTCTGGCGGCCGGGGACCGCTGGCGACCCCCGCCTACCGTTCGAGCAGCGGTGCCGACGGGTCCCGCACGGGACGGCCCGCCAGCTTGGCCTTTCGCCAGGCGATGCCCGACAGCGCCTCGAGCACGATCCGGTTGCCCAGATACCCGGGGACGAATCGGCGCAGTCGGTGTCAGTCCGTGATCTCCTCGATGGCGTACTCGGGGCAGTTGGCGATGGCCAACCGCGCCTTGTCCTCCAGCTCGGGCGGCACGGTGCCGTCGCCCACCACGGACGACAGTCCGTAGTCGTCCACCGAGAACAGCTCGGGGGCCAGGCCGTAGCAGCGGGCGTGCCCGGTGCACTTCTCCTCGTCGACGCGGATCTTCACGGGAATACCACCGGCACACTGCGGGGGCCGCGAACCTGGCCGCCGGCCCAGGTCACCTCCGCCCCCTCCTGAATACGGAAGTCGGGGATGCGACGCAGCCATTCCTCGATCGCCACCCGCAGCTCCATGCGCGCCAGGTTGGACCCGGCACAGCGGTGGATCCCCGAGCCGAATGCCACGTGCCGGTTGTGGGCACGGTCGAGGATGACCTTGTCCGGCTCCTCGAAGGCGTCCGGGTCCCGATTGGCCGCCGGGAAGTTCATGAGCACCTTGTCGGCGGCATGCATGGGACATCCCTCGAACTCGACGTCCGAGGTCACCAGGCGGGCCATGGTGACGGGCGAATAGGCCCGCAGGAGCTCCTCGATGGCCAGGGGCATCGCCTCGGGATCGGTCGCCAGCGTCTTGGCGTCCTCGGGATGGGTGGCGAGGTGCCACAGCGACGACCCGATGGCCGACCACGTCGTGTCGACTCCGGCAATCAGGGTGATGGCCGCGATGCCCAGCACCACGGCATCCTCGAGCGGCTGGCCGTCCTGCTCGGTCTGGAGGAGCGCGCTCAGCAGGTCGTCGCCGGGCTCGGTCTTGCGGCGCTCCAACTCGGTGACGAAGTACTCGATCAGGGCCAGGGTGCCCTCGCGACGCCGTTCCTCGTCGTCGGCGAACTCGAGCACGTCACGGACCCAGCCCGTGAAGGTGTCGGACAGCGACTCGGGCACACCCAGGATCGAGGCGATCACCCGGACCGGGATCTGCTGCGCGTACTCGGCCGCCGCATCGGCGTGCCCGTCGGCCAGGAAACCGTCGATGAGGCGGTTGCACAGGTCGCGGGTCATCGACTCGTAGCTCTCGACCTTGCGGTGGGAGAACCACGGCAGCAGCAGACGGCGCGTCCACGTGTGCATCGGCGGGTCGACCGAGATCGGTGGGACACCGTAGGGCAGGACGGGCTCGTCGGGCTCCTCGCCGGTGAAGGGGATGACCACGATGTCCTCCGAGCTGAAGTGCTCGATGTCGTGGGCCAGTGCCACCACGTCCTTGTAGGTGGTGGGCAGCCACGTGCTCCCCCGCCGTTCCGTGTGTGCCACCGGACAGCTCTGGCGCAGCCCGTCCCAGATGCTGAACGGATCGTTCACGTACTCGGGACTGAGGACGTCGAAGTCCGTGTCCCACGCCTCAACCGGACGCACGTCGGTCATCGGTCACCTCACAGGTCGGGAGCGACAAGACAATCTGTCGCTGGTTGTCGCATTGTTGCATGCCGGCGAGGTTTCGTGGAGTCCGCTCCGCCGATGGCGCGTCCGCCCAGGTCGGCAGCCCCTGGGCGATCCCCGAACGTCCCTCGAGGATCTATGCAACGATGGGTAGCAACCAGCGACGGGGCGGACTCGGCACCGGCGCGTGCTCCTGCCGTCCCCCATCCAGGAGGTCGACCGATGTCCACCATCTCCCTGTCCCGTCCGATCCTCCCAGACGGCCGCACGGTCGGGCGCCTCGCCGTGGTCCTGGCGGCGGTCCTCGCCGGCCTGACCTTCGTGGTCGTCGGATCCCGCGTGGCCCAGGCATCCGAGAGCGGCGCCCCGGCGTCGGTCGCCTCGAGCACGACCCACTCCGCCGTTCCGGCCTCCCTCCGGTCGGCGATCGCCTCGGCCCACGGAGGTGCGGGTCTCGACCAGACCTTCGCCTCGGACGGTGGACTCCATGTCCACGAGGCCGGGTCGCCGTCGACCGCCTGGTCACTGGTGCCGGTGTCGCTGACCCGCACGGGTGGAGGTGCGCTCCCCCTCCACGGGTCGACCGCCGTCACGCGCTCGGGGACGACGACATTCGCCATGGGGCCACTCGACGCCTGGTACCGGTCGGACGCGGCCGGTGTGGAACAGGGGTTCACCGTCTCCAGCCGTCCATCCGGTAGCGGGGCCACGGTGTCGGTGGCGCTCCGCTCGTCCGGGTCGCTCGTCCCGGCACTCACCGGCGGTTCGCTCGCCCTCCACGGGTCGACCGGTACCCCGGTCCTCCGCTACGGCTCGTTGCGGGTGACCGACGCCACCGGCCGGGTGCTCCCCGCCCACCTGTCGCTGGCCGGGACGACGGTCCGCATCGTCGTCCGCGACGCAGGGGCCGTCTATCCGCTGCGCGTCGACCCCTACACGCAACAGGCCACCCTCACCGCATCCGACGGCGCAGCCGGTGACTACTTCGGGGCGTCGGTGGCCATTTCCGGTGACGGGCTCACGGCAATCGTCGGGGCCGACAACAAGACGGTCGACTCCCTGGCCGTGGCCGGACAGGCCTACGTCTACACGGACAGCGGCGGGACCTGGTCCCAGCAGCAGATCCTGGCGCCGGCCACCCCGTCCACCGATGCGTTCTTCGGGAACTCCGTGGCCCTCTCGGCTGACGGGGACACGGCGTTCGTCGCAGCCGAAGGTCTCACCGTCTCCGGTCAGGCGTCCGAGGGTGGGGTCTACGTGTTCACCCGTTCCGGCTCCACCTGGACGCAGCGCACGCTGCTCACCGACTCGGGGGGAACCCTGTGCGACGCCATCGGAACGGCGATCGCCACCGACGGGGCCGGCACCGAGCTACTCGTCGGCGCGAAGGACTTCGGCGGCTGCTCGGACCACATCGGTGCCGCACTCGTCTTCACGGGGTCGGGGGCCACCTGGACGCAGGGGGCCACCCTCGCCAGCCCGACCGCGACGCCGGACGAGTTCGGATCGGCCGTCGCACTGTCGACCGACGGTTCGACGGCCCTCATCGGTGCCCCGTTCGCCCTCGGCTTCCAGGGCATCGCCTACCTCTACACCGGCTCCGGGTTCGCCGACCGACAGACATTGTCCGACCCCCTCGACCACGCTGACGACGGCTTCGGCTCCAGCCTGGCCCTCTCGGCGAACGGCTCCACGGCGTTGGTGGGCGACCCGTACACGACCGGCCTCGGCGGCGCCGGCTACCTCTACTCCGGTCCGTCGTACACCTCGCCGATCGAACTGACGAACCCGGACTCGAACGGGATCGGCGTCTCCAGTGCGTTGTCCGCTGACGGATCGATCGCCGTACTGGGCAACACCGACTCGAACACCAACGCGATCTTCGAGTTCTCGGGTCCCGGCTACACGACGAAGAGCGTGAGCCGGCCCACCACCCCCAACGGCGGGATCGGCCCCTACTTCGGCTCGGTGCTCGGACTGTCCGCCGACGGGTCCACGCTCATCACCGCGGGCTCGGGGATCCCGGTCAACGGCAACGACAACCAGGGTGAGGCCGCCATCTTCACGGCCAACGCCCCGAGCACGTCCACCACCGTGGGCTACTGGCTCGCAGCGGCGGACGGCGCCGTCAAGGCCTACGGCGGGGCCACGACCTACGGCTCCGAGGCCGGCGCCCCCCTCAACGCGCCGATCGTCGGATTGACCGGGAGCCAGGACGGCAAGGGCTACTGGCTGGTCGGCGCCGACGGCGGCGTGTTCGCCTTCGGTGACGCGGTGTTCCACGGGTCCCTCGTAGGAACCTCCCTCAATGCGCCCATCGTCGGCATGGTGGCCACCCGGACCGGCGGGGGCTATTGGCTCGTGGGTGCGGACGGTGGCGTCTTCGCCTACGGCAACGCGGCGTTCCACGGGTCGCTGGCCGGGACGCACCTCAACGCACCCATCGTGGGGATCGCGGCCACCGCCGACGGTGGTGGCTACTGGCTGGTCGGCGCCGATGGCGGCGTCTTCGCCTTCGGTGACGCGTCGTTCCACGGTTCCCTGGCCGGGACCGCCCTCAGTGGAGCGGTGGTCGGGATCGCCCCGACCGCTGACGGTGGTGGCTACTGGCTGGTCGGGACCGACGGTTCCGTCCACTCGCTGGGAGACGCCGTGTCCCACGGCTCCCTCCTGGGCACGCCCCTCAACCAGCCGGTCGACGACGTGGTCCCGACGGCCGACGGCGGGGGCTACGCCCTCGTGGCCGGGGACGGCGGGCTGTTCTCGTTCGGCGACGCGCCCTTCTACGGCTCGGGCGTCGGGGCCTTCCCCGGCTCGACGGTGATCGGGCTGGCCGCCTCGAACCAGACCTGACCGCGAGCTCCGACCCCGGCGATCACCGGGGTCGGAGGGTCAGATGGTCAACCCGCCGTCGACCGACAGCACCGCACCCGTCGTGTACGAGGACTCGTCGGAAGCGAGGAAGGCGATGGACGCGGCGATCTCGGCGGGCGTCGAGAAGCCCATCGGGCTCATGATCTTGGTCAGCTGCTTCGGGTCCGCACCCTCGGGCAGGTCGAACGAACCGAGCAACGGTGTGTCGGTGCCGCCGGGGGCGACGACGTTGGCCCGCACCCCGCGATCGAGGTACTCGGCCGCCAGCGCCTTGGTGAACATCAGCAGCCCGCCCTTGGAGGCGCAGTAGGCGGCCGAGTAGGCCTGGCCCATCAGTGCCGTGTTCGAGCACACGTTGACGATGGCGCCGCCCTGCTCGAGCAGGTACGGCAGGGCGGCCCGGCAGACGAGGAACGGGCCGGTCAGGTTGACGCCGAGGATCTGCTGCCAACGGTCGAACGGCATGTCGTGGGAGTTGAAGAAGCCACCGATGCCGGCCACGTTGCACACCACCGACGGCGCGCCCAGGTCGGCCACGACCGAGTCCACCGTCGACGTGACCGACCCCTCCGAGGTGACGTCACAGGTGTAGGCCACCGCCGTCCCGCCGTCTGCCGTGATGCCGGCCACCGTGTCGGCGACGGCGTCGCCCACTACGTCGAGCGCGGCGACCGACGCCCCTTCGGCCGCCAGGCGCCGGGCCGTGCCCCGGCCGATACCCGAGCCGGCACCGGTCACGATGGCCACCTTCCCCTCGAACCGCCTCACGAGGAAGGAGGCGAGGATGGCGTCGGCGGCATCGTGCTGCTCGCCTCCCTGTCCGAGCGTGATCTTGTGACTCGCTACCGGGCTCATGCGTTCCCCCCTGTGGTCGGTGCTGCGTCGGTCGGTGCTGCGTCGGGCCCGCCGGGTGCGAACCGCTCGCGCAGGTTGTGCTTCAGGATCTTGCCCGCCGGGTTCCGGGGCACCACGTCGACGAGTTCGAGCTGCTCGGGAACGGCGTTGACCCGGAGCCCCTTGCCTCGCAGGTAGGCGCCCATGGTGGCGAAGTCGAACGACTGCTCCTCGGCCACCGCCACCACCGCACAGGCCCGCTCACCCGTCTTCGGGTCGGGCAGGCCGATCACGGCCACGTCCGCCACCGCGGGGTGCTCGTAGAGGAGGTCCTCCACCTCCTTGGCGGAGATGTTCTCCCCGTGCCGGATGATGACGTCCTTCAGCCGACCGGTGATGGTGACGTAGCCCTCCTCGTCGACGATCCCGAGGTCGCCGCTGCGGAAGTAGCCCTCCTCGTCGAACGCGTCGGCGTCGAGCGTCGGGTCGAGGTAGCCACGGATCACCTGGGCTCCCTTCAACCGGATCTCCCCCTCCTGGCCCGGGCCGGCACGCGACCCGTCGAGGGCGACCACGATGAGGTCGACGCCCGGGGTGGGACGCCCCTCGGTGTCGGCCAGCTTCTTGTCCGGGTCCTCCGTGGTCGCCATCACCACGATGGGTGCCTCGGTCAGGCCGTAGCCCGAGATGATCCCCACGCCACCGATCTCGGCCTTCAGGTCGTGGTGCAGCTGGGGCGGCTTCGGTGCGCCCCCGCCCGGGTAGGAGCGCACATGGGGGAAGATCGAGCCACCGTCGGCGGCCCGCTGGGCGGCCAGGTAGGCGAGGTGGAACGGCGTTCCCGATCCGGCCAGGGTCACCCCGTTGGCGGCCAGGAAGGCCGGGGTGCCCGTCGGGTCGAAGGCCTCGGTCGTCAGCAGTGTGCACCCGGTCATCAGCGAGGCGATCAGCCAGCCGATACCGCCGATGTGGGTGAAGGGGAACACGAGCGCCGACACGTCGTCGGCCCGCATGTCGAGGCATTCGGCCATGGCCAGCGCCGAGGCGGTGACCGTAAGGTCGGTGTGGGTGGCGCCCTTGGGGTCGGCCGTCGTGCCCGAGGTGTAGAACAGCCAGCGGACCGGTGCGTCGGCGGCCGAGGCCGGTGCGGGCTCGACGGCAGGCAGCGATGCCGGGTCGGCGTCGGGCAGCGCACGGTCCACCACCAGGACTTCCAGACCGGGTCGGTCGGCGGCCAACTCGCGTGCCATGGCCTCGAAGTCGAAGCCGCGGTAGACGGTCGGGACGATCAGCAGCGACGCCTCGCTCTGGGTGGTGATGAACCCGACCTCGCGATGCCGGTAGATCGGGATGAGCGGGTTCTGGCGGGCGCCCAGGCGACAGAGTGCCCCGACGAGCACCAGCGACTCGTTCCACGTCGGGAGCTCCCAGCTGACGCTGGTGCCGGCTCCGACACCGTGGTCGGCGTGGAGACCGGCGGCGGCACGCAGGCAGGCGTCCCGGTAGGCGGCGAAGGTGAGCTCGCTCCCGGTGTCCTCGCGCGCCAGGACGGCGTCCGGCGTGGCGGCCGCCCGTGCCTCGATCAGGCCCCACAGCGTGGGGGCGACGAGCCACCCCCGGGCGTGCGCCCGCTCGTCCATCTGTCCTCTGGCGTCGTCGTCCATGCTCGTGTGCGCTCCTGGTGTCGCCGGCCGGTGGCCGGGGGGGGGTGTGCGGGTCCTGGTCGTGCGGTGGCGGCAGCCGTCGCTACCGGTCGGCCCACAACTGGTCGGTGTAGGTGTCGGTGCCGGGCACGGTGCCGATGAAGGGCGAGGCCCACTGGACGCGGCCCACGCCGGCCTCCTCGGCCGCGGCACCGAGCGGACCGAAGACCGAGTCGAAGCTGGCCGTCGGGTCCTCGTCCACGAAGCAGAGGAGGAGCACCCGATCGTCCACCCTGTCGTCCCGGGGCACGTCGCCCGGAGCATCGGCCAGCAGGGGCAGCGGGCTGAAGCCGAGGACGCTGGCCACCGGCGAGCCCGCTACCGCGCCGGGTAGGTAGGTGTCGCGCACCCAGGCGCCGAGGGCCGCGCCGGTCGTGCCGGCTGCCGGCTCGAGGTGGACGGACACCATCCCGGCGAACCGGTGGTCGAGGGTGAGCTCGGCCGGCACGCCCTCGGCACCGCGGCGGTGCTCCCACTCGAAGCGGTAGAGGCCGGTGTGGATGTGGTCGCGCTCCTCGAACATCCGGCCGGCGGCGTGGAGCACGTTGACCTGGTCGACGGCCCACCGGTTCCACTCGTCGTGGTGGCCGTCGAGCACGTAGTAGAGGCCGAGGTAGCTGCCCACGGTCGGGTCGGCCACCAGCGCGGCGTCGCCGGTCGGGTAGCGGAGTTCCTTCAGCGGCGCCGTCGACACGAAGCGGGCGCCGGAGAAGTTGAAGGCGCCGATCTGGCAGCCGGCATAGAAGTGGTCCCGCTCGTACCAGCGGTTGTACTCCACCTCGCTGCCCCGATGGGGCTCGACCAACGTGTAGAGGAGGGTGCCGATCCGGATCGGATCGTCGGTGACGCCACCGCTGGCGGGGGTCGAGTTGCCGGTCATCGTGTGTTCGCTCCGTTCGTGTCCTGGGCTGCCTGGTCGGCCAGGGCCCTCTTGTCTACCTTCATCATCGAGGTCAGGGGGAGACGGTCGAGCACCACCACCCGGTCCGGTGCCTTGTAGTCGGCCAGCGTCGCCCGTGCGGCGCTCCGCAGCCCGGCCAGCAGCTCGTCGGGGTCGAGCCCGCCTCCGGGCGACGGGACCACGAAGGCCACGCCGACCTCACCCAACACCGGGTCGGGCAGGCCGACCACGGCGACCTGGTCGACGCCGGGGTAGTCGCCGAGGGCCCCCTCCACTTCAGCCGGGTACACGTTGTACCCGCCCCGGATGTAGAGCTCGTTGGCCCGTCCGACCAGGTGGAGGCGACCGTCCTCGTCGAGGAACCCGAAGTCACCGGTCGTCAGCCATCCGTCCGCGGCCAGCACGGCGTCGGTGGCCTGCCGGTCGAACACCACGCCGGCAGCTCGCGGTCCCGTCGGCGGACCGCCCCAGTAGCCGCGCATGACCGCCGCCGAGCGCAGGCGGACCCGGCCGACGTCGCCGGGGGGCACGGGCGCTCCGTCGTCGTCGGTCACCAGCAGCGCCACCCCGGGCACCGGGCGGCCCACCGAGGTGGCGACCGCGTCGTCCGGGTCACCGGGGACGGTGCCGGTGCCGAGCGAGGCCTCCGTCGAGGTGTAGCGGACCACCACCGGGACGCCGAGGGCCTCGCGCACGGCCGCCACCAGCTCGGCCGGCACCCGGGACGCACCGGTGCCGGCGATCCTGAGCGACGTCAGGTCGGCGCTGCCCAGCTCCGGGCGGGCCAGCACCAGCGCCCACTGGGTGGGCACGCCCTGGGCCACCGTGATCCGCTCGACCTCCAGGATCGCCACGGCGTCGACCGCCTTCCACGGGGTCGGGGTGATCACCGTGGTGACCCCGTTGGCCGCCTCGTCCCAGACCCGGGTCATGGACCCGACATGGGCGAACGGCAGCGGCGACAGCCGCCGGTCCCCCGCCTCGGACAGTACGTCGGTGCCGTCGGCGACGGCCCGCAGGTTGTCGTGGTCGAACACGGCCCCCTTGGGCAGCCCGGTCGTCCCGCTGGTCCACACGACAGCCACCGGGTCCGACGGATGGAGCTCCGGCCATGCCGTCGGTGGCGGCCCGTCGATCGCGGCCACGCAGTCGGCGCGGGTGAGCACCGTTCCTGTCGGCCCGGCCGGTGGCTCGAGTCCGTCGCCGACGATGGTCACCGCCGGTCGGGTCCGTTCCACGATGGAGGCCACCTCGGGAGTACCGAGGCGCAGGTTGACGCCCGATGTGACGGCGCCGAGCCGGACGGCCGCCGAGTAGCAGACCATGTAGTCGATGGAGCTGGGCAGTAGCAGGCACACCACGGTGCCCGGCCCCACGCCGTGGGAGGCGAGCAGGCCGGCCACCCCGTCCGCGGCGCGGTCCCATCCGGCGAAGGTGAGTGCCCGCCGGGGGTGGTCGGCGGTGGCCGGCTCCACGTAGGCCTCGACGTCGGCGTTGACCCGCGCCGCGGCGCGCAGGACGTCGACCAGTGTGGCGTGCTCCCCCTCGATCTGACGCGCCGTCATATCGTGGGCGACTGTACCAGTGCGTCGCGAGGCGGTCCCCCGACGGCAGTGGTGGTGCCCGCCGGAGCCGCCGGGTCGCTTGACCGAGGGTCGTGGACTCGCCGCGCGGGCGTCACTAGCCTCGTCGCCGATGGGCACGGCACGGCGTCGGCCCGTGACACAGGAGGCTCGACCGTGGACTTCGTCGTCAAAGGGACCGTGTTGCCCGTGCTCGAGGCCACACTGCAACCGGGAGAGACCTTGATCTCGACCCACGGCGATCTCGGTTGGATGACCCCCAGCATCCAGCTGAGCCAGACGACCGGCGGCAAGGGGTTCTTCAAGGCGGCCAAGCGGGTGGTCGGTGGCGCCGGTCTGTTCCTGACCCGATACACCTCCGAGGGAGGCCCGGGCACCGTCGTCTTCCCGGCCAAGCTGCCGGGCAACATCATCAGCGTCGACGTGACTCCGCAGCAGTCGTACTTCGTCCACCGCTCGGGCTTCCTGTGCGGCACCGACGGGCTCGAGGCCTCCGTCGCCATGCAGCAGAAACTGGGCGGCGCCTTCCTCGGCGGGATGGGGTTCTTCCTCCAGCACCTGACGGGGCAGGGCCAGGCGTGGCTCGAGCTCTCGGGCGAGATGTTCGCCTACGACCTCGAGCCCGGCATGACCATGCGGGTCCACCCGAGCCACGTCGGCGCCTTCACCGAAGGCGTCAACTTCTCCATCGCCACCATCCCCGGCATCGCCAACAAGATGTTCGGCGGCAACGGGTTCTTCGTCGCGACACTCACCGGCCCGGGCCGGATCTGGCTGCAGTCGATGAGCATCAGCCAACTGGCGGCCGAGGTCGGCGACTACCTGCCGGGTGACGGCTCCGGCGGTGGCAGCAGTGGTGGTGGCTTCAACCTGAGCGGCGGCATCAGCTCGATCCTGGGGAACTGAACCCGGGCACCCTCCGTCCGACCCGGCGCCGACAGTGGAGCCAGCCGTAGACGGTGGGCACGCCATCGCGCTGGTAGGCGACCAGCAGCGCGCTGCGCAGCGTCTCCCATCCAGAGAACCCGGCGGCCACCTCGTCGGGCTCCCACCGGAAGGTGGTCAGCTCGAGCCGGTTGCTGCCGAGGTTGGTCTCGACTCGCTGCGCCTGCGGCGGCCAGCCGTCGAGCACCGGCTCGTACGTGAAGATCAGGTGACCGCCCGGGGCCACCGCGCGACGGACGTCGTGGAGCAGGCCCGGCAGATCCGGCGTGAACTCGAACCCCCCGATGACGGTGACGACGTCGAACGAGCCGTCGAGCGAGCCGGCTACGAAGTCCGCGAGGTCGGCCTGGACGACGGTGGCCGTGGGCACCCGCTCGGCCGCCCGGGCCACCATGGCGCCTGCCAGGTCGACTCCGACGAGTTCGGCACCGGGCAGCACCCGGGCCAGCTCCTCGAGCGTCTCACCCGTCCCGCAGGCCAGGTCCACGACCCGACGGACCGGCCCGACGGACGAGAGTGCCTCCGCCAGACGTCCATTCAACCGCCAGCCCGACTCCCGGGCGGCGGCGTCGTACTCCGCCGCGAACTGCTCGAAATAGGCCCTGGCCCGCTCGACCGCCGCCACTGCCCCGTCGTCGGCGTCCCGATGGGCGGATGATCGGTCGCCGGGCATCGCCGGATGCTCGCAGGTCCGTGGTCGGGGGGCAATCCTTGCGATCTGCGTCCCCCGGGACGGACCGGTAGCCTTGGGGTGACGACCGGTGGCGGCCTGTCCAGAGTGAGACGAGGCCTGATGACCGAAGGAACCGAAGGTGCCGTGGGGTTGGCCGCGCCCCCCACATCGCTGAAGCCCGTCATCGACGTGCTTCCCGACTCGGTCTACGACAACCCGACGTGGCGCGGCATGGTCTACTTCTGGCGGGACACCGCCATGTACGTCGCCCTGCTCGTCCTGCTGGTCTTCGTCAGCAACGTGGCCGAGGTGCTCGTCCTCGAACTCGCCATGGGCCTCGTGGTGTCCGGGCTGTTCGTGGTGGGCCACGACGCCGCCCACGGTGCACTGTTCTCCTCCAAGCGGCGTAATTCGACGGTCGCCCACCTGGCCATGCTGCCCAGCTTCCACGTCTACGAGGGCTGGGTGCTGGGCCACAACCGGGTCCATCACCCCTACACCGTGCGCCAGGGCTACGACTTCGTGTGGCACCCGACGACACCGGAGCAGTTCGCCGACCTGAGCTGGTGGCGGAAGCTGGTCCACCGGTTCGAGTGGTCCTGGGCGGGAGCCGGGGCCTACTACGCCCACCAGGTCTGGTGGAAGAAGATGATGACGGGCCCGAACCCGGCCAGGTGGGTCAAGGCGATCCGGCGCGACCGGTGGATCGTGACCGCCTTCATCGGCGGGATGCTGGTCCTCTTCTCGCTGATCGGCCTGGCCCGCGGCGACTCGTGGGCCGGGGTGGTGTGGCTCGACGCCCGCACCGTGCTGCTCCCCTTCGTGGCCTTCTCCTACCTGATCGGCACCGTGGTCCACACCCACCACATCGCACCGGACATCCGCTGGTGGAAGAAGGCGGAGTGGAACAAGTTCAAGGCGCAAATGGAGGGCACCACCGTGCTGCGGGTGCCCAAGGGGGTCAATTTCTTCCTGCACTGGATCATGGTGCACGTCCCCCACCACGTCGACATGCGCATCCCGATGTACCACCTCGAGGAGGCCGCCGACGCCATCGAGGCCGCCTTCCCCGGCACCGTGATCGACAAGCCGCTGCGGATCGGCGACTTCGTCGCCAATGCCAGGGCGTGCAAGCTCTACGACTTCGACACCAACCGGTGGATGACGTACGCCGAGGCTCGCCGGAGCCTGGCGGCCGACTCGCGGGAGCTCGTCGGCGCCTGAGCGCCGGTTCCGAAGCGGACCTTCGACCCTGGTCCGCCACCGCCCCTGGTTCTAGGGTGCGGGCAGGACAGACCGGGGAGCAGAGGACATGGACAGGCTGAGCGCACTCGACGCCGAGTTCCTGCACCTGGAGGACGGGTCCGTCCACATGGCCATCGCCGGGGCCTGCGTGTTCGCCGATCCTGCGCCCGGCATCGACGAGGTGGAGGCGCTCATCGCCTCGAAGATGCACCTCATCCCCCGCTACCGGCAACGGGTCCGCACCGTGCCGTTCGAACTGGGCCGACCGGTCTGGGTGGACGATCCCGACTTCGACCTCGGGTACCACGTGCGCCACACCGCGCTCCCCGAACCAGGCGACGACGAGGCCTTCCGCCGGCTCATGGGCCGCCTCATGTCCCAGGACCTGGACCGGGACCGCCCGTTATGGGAAGCCTGGCTGGTCGAGGGCCTCGCCGGGGGCCGGTGGGCCCTCGTCTTCAAGGTCCACCACTGCATGGTCGACGGCATCGCCGGCGTGGGGCTACTGACCGCCCTCCTCGACCTGACCCCGGACGCGCCCGTCGGCGAGCCGGAGCCGTGGGAGCCCGGCCACGAGCCACCCGGTGCCGTCAAGGTCCTCGACGCCTGGACCGGACTGGCGGACGACCTGGTGGGCATGGCCCTCGCCGTGCCCGGTTCGATCGTCCACCCGGTCCGCACCCTGCGCTCCGTCGCCTCGACCGCCACCGGGGCCGTGAGGTTCACCGAGCGCCTCGCCCCCACCGCACGGCTCTCCATCGAGGGCCCGATCGGGCCGCATCGCGTCTGGGCCCACTCCTCGGCTCCGCTCAGTGCGGTCAAGACCGTGCGCACCGCCTTCGGCGGCACCGTCAACGACGTCGTCCTCGCCGCGGTGTCCGGTGGCTACCGGGCACTCCTGCTCGATCGGGGGGACGACGTCGAGGCGGCGACGGTGCGCTCGCTCGTGCCGGTGAGCACCCGCCACGAGGACGGTCAGGGTGTGCCCGACAACAGGGTCTCGGCACTGTTCATCGACCTTCCCGTGCACGTGGCCGACCCGGTCGACCGCCTCGATGCGGTCCGGGAGCAGATGACCGCGCTCAAGACGTCCGGCATCGCCGAAGCCGGCCAGGTCATGGCCTCGGCCAGCGACCTGGTGCCGCCGATGGTGCTCGGCGCTGTGAGCCGCACCGTCATCCGCTCCATGCACCGCTTCGGCCAGCAGTCACTCAACACCGTGACAACAAATGTGCCCGGACCGCAGCTCCCGCTCTACTGCCTCGGCCACGAGATGCAGGAGTACCGACCGTTCGTCCCCATCAGCCACGGATTACGGGTGGGAACAGCCATCCTCTCCTACAACGGACGCCTGTTCTTCGGGGTGACCGGCGACTACCGGACGACGCCGGACGTGGGTGTGCTCGCCGAGGCGACTGCCGCCAGTGTCGACGAGCTGCACGAGCGCGCACTCGATGCCCTCGGCGACCACCGTCCGTCCTGAGCGCAGAGGCGCCCCGGACCTCGGCCACACCGGCCGCACGGGTGAGCCGGTCTGCACCCTGCGGCGACGATGGCAACCAGTGGTGCGAACCGGAACAGATGTCGTCCGCCCCGAACGGGTACGGTCGACCCACGGGTAATCCGAGGAGGTCACCATGACCACAGCACATCGCACACTGGCCGCAGTCGTACTCGCGTGCAGCGCGACGTTGCTGGCGCTCCCCTCCACCGCCGGCGCCGTGGCACACACACCGGTTCCGGCGGCCGGGTACTGGCTGGCGGCTTCAGACGGTGGTGTGTTCGCCTTCGATGCCCCGTTCTTCGGATCGGGTGTGGCGCCGTCGCTGGCGTGCTCGTTCACCCCGCAACCTCCGAGCACCGCCGATGCGGCCCACGGGTGCGACGGCATCGCGGCCTCGGCGACCGGTAGCGGCTACTGGTTGGTGAACGTCGTTCGGCTGGCGTCGGGTTTCGGGCAGGTCCCCTCGCCGCCGCAGTCGGTGACCGACCCGGTGACCGTCGCGTGTACGAGCCTCAACGGAGGCGCCGGTCAGTGGGCCGGCGCGGCATCCAGCGCAACTGGCGGCGGGTTCTTCCTGGCCGCCTCGAACGGCGGGGTGCTGGGTTGCGGCGACGCGCTACCCGTCGGCGGACTGGCTGACGAGACGCTCGCCGCCCCCGTCGTCGGCATCGCATCGACCCCGGACGGCGACGGGTACTGGATGGTCGGTGCCGACGGCGGGGTGTTCGCATTCGGCGACGCGCCGTTCGAGGGCTCGATGGGCGGCGTACACCTCGCCGCGCCGGTCGTCGGGATCGCACCCACGGCGGACGGCGGGGGCTACTGGCTCGTCGCCTCCGACGGCGGCGTCTTCGCCTTCGGGGACGCCCGGTTCCAGGGCTCGATGGGAGGCAGGCCCCTCGACGCCCCGGTCGTCGGGATCGCATCCGCCGGTGCCTCCGGGTACTGGCTCGCGGCGGCGGACGGCGGCGTCTTCGCCTTCGGCGACGCTCCCTTCGAGGGATCGATGGTCGGCAGGCCCCTGAACGCGCCCGTCACGGGAATCGCCCCGTTCACACCAGCCCCTGCCGGCTGACCGGGTCGGACCCTTTCGTCCACGCCCGACCCGGCACGTGGTCAGAAGGTCAGGACACCCCGGGCGAGCTTGCCCGCCTCCATGTCCTCGACGATGTCCCGGAAGCCCTCGAGCGGCTTCTGTTCGGTGACGAGCTCGTCGAGCATGAGCTTGCCTGACAGGTAGAGCTCGACCATCAGTGGGATGTCGTGGTGTGGCCGTGACGACCCGTAGCGACAGCCCAGCAGGCCGCGGTCCACGTAGGCCAACGCGTTGACGTCGACGGACACCTCGGTCCCCTGTGGGGGGATGCCGATGGCCAGGGCGTTGCCTCCCCAGTCCAGGACGTCGAGGGCGTTGCGCAGCACGGCCGGGTGGCCGACGCAGTCGAAGGACCAGTTGACCCCGCCGGTCCAGCCCAGCGCGCCCGTCACGCGAGCGGGGCCCGGCGGGACGATCTCGCGGATGGCGGCGACCGCGTCCGTCTCCGACGCATCGACGAAGTGGGTGGCACCGAACTGGCGGGCCAGCCCCTCCTTGGAGGCGAGCGTGTCCACGGCGATGATGCGACTGGCACCGGCCAGGCGGAGCCCCTGGATCACGTTGAGCCCCACACCACCGACGCCGAACACGGCCGACGTCTCGCCCGCCTGCACCTTGGCCCGGTTCAGCACGGCGCCGACACCGGTCAACACGCCGCAGCCGATCAGGCAGGCCGAGGTCATGGGCACGTCCTTCGAGATCTTGACGGCCTGGACCTCCTTGACGATGGTCGACTCGGCGAACACCGACGTGGCGGCGAAGTTGGACGCCGGCTCGCCCTTGTAGGTGAACGGGGTCGACACGTTGCCCAGGGTCTTGATGCACCAGGTCGGGTGACCGGCCGAGCACGCCCGACAGGTGCCGCAGCTGGCCAGCGTGGCGATGACGACGTGGTCGCCCGGCTTGACCGAGCGCACCTCGCTGCCGACCGACTCGACGACGCCCGCACCCTCGTGCCCGAGTACCGACGGGGCCTTCCACGGGATGGTGCCGTTGATGACGGACAGGTCGGAATGGCAGACGCCGGCGGCGCCGATGGCCACCCGGACCTCGGTGGGCCCGGGATCGCCGATCGACAGCTGGTCGGTGACCTCGACGTCGGATCCGGTGTAGACGATGCCTCGCACGTGCTGCTCCTTCTGCTCAGTGATTCGATCTGGTGGTTCGATCTGGTGTGTGGACCTGACGTGTGAACGTGCTGCGTGCGGCCCGGCTCCTGGCGACGCCCGGCCCTGGCCGCTCAGGTGCCGAACCTGGCCCGCAATTCGCGTTTGAGCACCTTGCCGCTGGCGTTGGTGGGCAGTGCGTCGATCACCTCGACCCGGCGCGGCACCTTGAAGTTGGCGAGCTGCTCCTTGGCGAACGACGGAAGCTCCCCGCCCAGGGTGGTGATGTCGGCACCCGGGGCCGGCACCACCACGGCGAGGCCAACCTCGCCCATGCGGTGGTCGGGGACGCCGATCACGGCCACTTGGCCCACGGCCGGGTGGCGGCGCAGCACGGCTTCGACCTCGGCGGGGTAGACGTTGAAGCCGCCGCTCACGTACATGTCCTTCAGCCGGTCGGTGATGGCCAGGTTGCCCCCGGCGTCGAGGAACCCGATGTCACCCGTGTGCAGCCAACCCTCGGCGTCGATCGCCGCTTCCGTGGCCTCGGGATCGTTGAAGTAGCCGGCCATCACGTTGTAGCCGCGTACCACGATCTCGCCCGAGTCGCCGGTGGCCACCGGGTTGCCGTCGACGTCGACGATGCCCACCTCGACGTCCGGTATGGCACGTCCCGACGTCGCCGAGATCACCTCGGCGGAGTCGCCCCGGCGGCACATCGTGGCCGTTCCGCAGGCCTCGGTCAGCCCGTAGGCGGTCAGCACCGTCTCGATGCCCATGTCGGACCAGAGCGACTCGACGAGCTCGACGGGAACCACCGCGGCGCCGGTCACCACGAGGCGGAGGGTCGACAGGTCGAAGGCGTCACGCTTCGGGTGGTCGAGGATCGACTGGAAGATGGTGGGCGGGCCCGGCAGGACACTGATCCGCTCGTCGGCCACCCGCTGCAGCACGACGTCGACGTCGAACACCGGCTCCGGAACCATCGTGGCACCGGTCATCAGGCAAGCCAGGATGCCCGCCTTGTAGCCGAAGGTGTGGAAGAACGGGTTCACGATGAGGTAGCGGTCGCCGGCACGCAGTCCGACCACCTCCGCCCACGTGGCGAACGTCCGGAGCGTCTGGCCGTGGGTGGTCATGGCCCCCTTCGGGTGCCCGGTGGTACCCGACGTGAACACGAGGTCGGACAGGTCGGCCGAGGTGATCGCCGCCGTACGGCCGGCGGCGACGTCGGCCTCGCACCCCGCGGCCCCCGCCAGGAACGCCTCCCACCTGACCGCCGAGGCGCCCGCGGCCGTGGTCGTGGTCGTGGTCGACGGCCCGACGGTCGCCCCGTCCGTGCGCAGGACGACGACCAGGTCGAGGTCGGGCAGTGCCTCGCCGGCGTCCACCGCCTCGTCGAGTAGCGCCAGGTAGTCGGTGCCGAGGAAGCCCTGCACCGTGAAGAGGATCCGGGCACCCGACGCCCGCAGGATGTACGCGGCCTCGGTCCCCTTGTAGCGGGTGTTGAGGGGCACGAGCACGGCCCCGGCACCGATCGCGCCCAGTGCGGCCACGATCCACTCGGCGCAATTGGGTGCCCAGATCGCCACGCGATCGCCGGGCTCGATGCCCCGGGCCACGACAGCCCGCGTGGCGGTGGCCACCTCCTCGGCCAGGCGGTCGAAGGACCACCGGGTGGTGGTGCCTCCGGGTCCGTTGCGGTCCACCACGGCCTCGGCGTCGCCGAAGCGGGCCGCGGCGTCCTGGACCAGGCCGGGAAGCGTTCCCCACTCGAGGTCGCCACGGGGATCGGTCACATCTGACACGCCGTCAGGGTAGTGCATGGTCCCGTCTCCGGGGTCGGGCATCGGGGCCGGGCTCAGGGGTGCTGGCTGCTGACGGAGACGACTTCGCCGGTCATGAAGGTGGCGTACCCGCTGGCCAGGAAGGCGATGACGTTGGCCACCTCCCACACCTCGGCTCCACGGCCGAAGACCTCGCGCCGGGCCAGCTCGGCCAGGTCCTCGTCGTCCATGACCTTGTTGAGGAAGGGGTGGACGGCCAGACTCGGCGACACGGCGTTGATGCGCACCCCGTAGGGGGCCGCCTCCACCGCGGTGCACCGGGTCAGGGCCATCACGCCGGCCTTGGCCGCCGCGTAGTGGGCCTGACCGGCCTGGGCCCGCCATCCGAGGACGCTGGCGTTGTTGACGATGACCCCGCCGCCACCCCGGGCGTACATGTGGCGGAGGGCGGCCCGCGTGCAGCGGAACGTCCCGGTCAGCGTGACATCGAGGACGAGGTCCCACTGCTCATCGGTCATGTCCACCACGTCGACCTGGCCACCGAGCCCGGCATTGTTGACGGCCACGTCGAACCGGCCGTGCTCGGCCACCGCAGCGTCGTAGAGCGACTGGACCTCGGCCTCGACCGTCACGTTGCAGGTGACGGCCAGCGGGCGCACCCCGTCCGCCCCGGGCACCTCGGCGAGTGCGTCGGCCGCCTCGCCCAGGCGCCGCTCGTGGGCGTCGGACACCACCACGGTGGCCCCCTCCTCGATGCACCGCTTCGCCGTGGCGAAGCCGATGCCGGTACCGGCGGCCGCCGTCACCACGACGATCTTCCCCTCGAGCAGGCCGTGGCCGACCGGTGGCTCGGGGGGCGGCAGCGGCCCGGTCGGTGCATCCGGCGTTGCCGCCGTGCTCGGTGCGTCGCTCAACGGAGTTCCCCTTTGGGCTCGGGCGGCAGTCCGAGGACCCGCTCGCCGATGATGTTCTTCTGGATCTCGTTGGATCCGCCGTAGATGGTCTCGGACCGGCTGAACAGGAAGGTCCGTTGGAACTCGTCGAGCTCATAGGGCGCCGCGTCGACTACCAGCCCGGCCTCACCCCGCACGTCCATGGCCAGCTCGCCCAACCGCTGGTGCCACGACGCCCAGAAGAGCTTGATGATCGAGGCCTCCGGGGGCGCCACCGGTCCGTCGTAGCCCGACAGGCTGCGCAGCGTGTTGTACCGGAGCACCTCGAGCTCGGCGTAGGAGCGGGCCAGGCGCTGGCGGATCACCGGGTCGTGACTGCGGCCGTTCGCCCGGGCCACGTCGACCAGGTGGTCGAGCTCGCGACGGAACGACAGCTGGTGCCCGAGGAGGCCGACGCCCCGTTCGTAGCCCAGGGTGGCGAGCGCCACCCGCCAGCCGTCGCCCGGCTCCCCCACCACCATGTCCGCCGCCGTTCGGGCGCCGTCGAAGAAGACCTCGTTGAACTCCGACGTCCGGGTGAGCTGCGTGATGGGTCGGATGTCGACGCCCGCCTGGTCCATCGGCACCAGGAGGTACGACAGCCCCTTGTGCCGGACCGACCCGGGCTCGGTGCGGCACACGACGAAGCACCAGTCGGACTGGTGGGCCAACGATGTCCACACCTTCTGGCCCGTCACCACCCATTCGTCGCCGTCGAGCTCGGCCCGGGTGGCGACGTTGGCCAGGTCGCTGCCGGCGTTGGGCTCGGAGTAGCCCTGACACCAGAGCTCGCTGCCATCCACGATCCGGGGGAGGAAGCGCTCCTGCTGGGCAGTGGTGCCGTACTGGATGAGCGTGGGGCCGAGCAGCCCCTCGCCCAGGATGCTCACCCGGCCCGGGGCCTTGGCCTTCACGTACTCCTCGTTGAAGATGACCTGATGCGCGATGGAGGCACCGCGACCGCCGAACTCGACGGGCCATCCCAGGCAGGTCCACCCGCCGGCGGCCAGTTCCTTCTCCCACGCCAGGCGCACGTCGAAGCCGTACGTCTCGTCACCCGAGCCGCCCCGTCCGCCGAGTGCGGCGTAGTCGCCGACGTTATGGTCGGCGAGCCACGACCGGACCTCGGTACGGAAGGCCTCGTCCTCGGGTCGGTCTCGTAGGTCCATGGGTGGCGTCCTGTGTGGTGGTCGGTGCGGGCAAGGTGCCCCGTCCTGCGACGGTGATCAGGTCCGTTTCCGGGCGGGTGACCGTGTCGGCGACGACGAGGCGGATGGAAACCTGACGCGACGTTAGCAAAACGGGTTTCCGGGTCGACCCGGCGCCCTCCCGGGTCCGCTGCGTGCTGCCCTACTTCGTTGTCGCAGGTCAGGGGCTCAGCGATCGACCGGTGGGCTCGAGTGGGAGCCGGCAGGTCCCGATGGGACGAAGGACTGCGACACGTACGGTGTACGACTTCGTGCGCCCTACGGTGAAACGTCGACCGGTCCCGGCGGGACTGCACTCCGACGTGTGCCGCAGGGCCGCTCCCGCCCCCCGGGGAGGGAACACCCCCGCACCGGCAGACGTTCAATTGTTCGAAGGACGGAGGACCCGACCCCGGGAGCACCCGCACGGTCCGTCGACTTACCTGAAGGAGTGACCATGAGCACCACCGACCCCACCCCCCGCACCACCGACGCCACTGGCGACAAAGTCGAGTTGACCGACGACGAGTGGCGGGCCCGGCTGACCCCGGAGCGCTATGCCGTCCTCCGCCAGAAGGGGACCGAGCCGGCCTGGTCCGGCGAACTCCTGCACGTCGAGGGATCGGGCATGTTCACCTGTGCCGGCTGCGGAGCCGCGCTGTTCCCGACCGACGCCAAGTTCGAGTCCGGTTCCGGCTGGCCGAGCTTCACCCGTGCACTGGCCGATGGCACCATCGAGGAGCACGTGGACAAGTCGTTCGGCATGCGCCGCGTCGAGATCACCTGCGCCCGGTGTGGCGGCCACCTCGGCCACGTCTTTCCCGACGGACCGGCCCCGACCGGTCTGCGCTACTGCGTCAACTCGCTCTCGCTCGAGTTCGAGTCCACCGCAGGCTGACGCGTCGCCGCGGTCGTCGCCGCAACACGCCCCGGACGCACGGATCGACCGTCCGTGCCGTCACGCGTTTCCGCCCCCGACGGTGACGGCCGGGGGCGGAAACGCGTGGGCGGGACTGCGGACGTCCCGGTCAGCCGCTGACGAGTCGCTCCTCCAACAACTCGAAGAGGGAGCCCAGCGAGTCGGCCTCCTCGAGGCCACCCGATCGGACGAGGACGCGGCCGGCATCGGCCAGGGCCTGGCAGGCGCCGAACGCCTCCTCCTTGGACAGGATCACCCGGACGCCGAAGTGCACCGGACGTGAACCTCCGGCGGACGGGCGGGTCGGGTCGGTCGGGCGGGTCGGGCGTCCGGGACGGTCAGGCACCGACCCCGTCCTCGCTGAAGGAACCGGCATCGGCGGCCGGGCGGACGACCCGGTGGACGTCGACGGTGGCGAAGCGGAGCGCCGGGCCGACCTCGTCGGCGACGATCTCGATCTTGAAGCGCTTGTCGCCGTCCTCGGTCTCCCAGCTGCGCTGCTCGAGCCGTCCGGTGACGAGGACCCGCATCCCCTTGGTCAGGCTCAGGGCGACGTTCTCCGCCAGGTCCCGCCAGGCGACGACGTCGAAGAACGAGGTCGACTCCTCCCACTCGTTCGTCTCCCGGTTCTGCCACCTGCGGTTCGCCGCCACGCCGATCGTGCAGGTGGCCTGGCCCTCGCGGGTGTAGCGGATCTCGGGATCGCGGGTCAGGTTCCCGACGATCGTGGTGGTGGTGGCACTGCTCATGGATGGTCCCTTCGGTGCACCGGAGTGCGTCGCCGTCGGCACCGGGGCACCGGACGGACCACCCGGACGGGCGGCGCCGCCACCATGTGCCCCCCACCTTGCACGACACCCGGCTCCCACCTCGGCACCACCTTGCACGACCCCTGCCCCGGGGAGCTGGTCAGTCCTGCGCCGGGGCCTCGGCCCGGTCACCCGTGTCGTCACCGGCGGCAACCCGTCGGGCGGCCCTCGGTAGGTCCACCAGCTGGTGGCCCACATCGAGCAGGACGAGATAGACCACGACGACCCCCACCACCCCGTAGGCCAGGATCACGAGCAGGTTCGAGGTGATGGCCGTCGAGCCGAAGTAGGCGATGCCACGGGCCGCGGCGGTGCCGGCACCCGACGGCAGCCACGGGCCGATGTCCCGCCAGAACGGTGGGAGGAGCTGCCAGGCATAGGGACCACCCGCACTGGGGTTGCCCAGGACCACGAAGACGATGATGGCCAGGCCGATGCCGATGGTGCCGGCCACCACCAGCAGTGCCATGGCGAACGCTCCGGCGCAGAAGATGACGAGGGCGCCGAGCAGCCCGAGTTGGAACGTCGGCCCGGGCAGCGCATGGAGGACGGGGCCGACGACGACCGCACCGACCATCCCGGTCACCAGCGCGTAGACGGCGATCGCCCCCAGCCGCAACGTGGCCCTCCGGACGTTCGCGGGGCGGGAGCCGGTGCTGATGCCGAGGATCGAGGCGACGAGATAGCCGCCCACGATCCACCCGATCACGAGGTAGAAGGACGTCAGGCCGTTCCGGTCACCGGGCGACGGTGGCCGGATGTCGTGGATCACCACGGTCCGGTGGTAGCGGGCGGCGACCTGCTCGAGGACGTCGGTGACGGCCACGGCCGCGGACACCCCGCTCGCGCTCGCCTCGAGGAGCTGCTCGCTCGGGGCCGTGGTGTCGACCACCAGTACGCCGAACACGTCACGGCGCAGCAGCTGTTGTGTGCCCGCGGCCACCGACGGTGCCGCAGTGGCCTGGACCGGATGCCCGGGGATCCCGTTCAACGCCTTCACGAGCTGCGGCGCGTCGTCGGCCCGTGCCACGATGCTGAGGGGTAGGCCGTGAGGCTCCGGGTGGTGGAACGCCCCGACATAGGAGGTGATGAAGGCGACCTGGATGACGGCCACACCGATCACCAGGAACACGGCGCGGGGGGTCACCGCGTCCTTGAACTCGCCCCAGAAGCTCGTCGGTGTCGGGTCCGCATCGCTCATCGCCGCCCAGTCTCCCGCACCATCCGCGCTCGCCGGGGTGACCTGACCGCCGGTGCGCTCGGTACCATTGGCCATTCCCCTGGGCCGGAACCTCCGCCCGCGGGACCCACCACTGCACCTGACCCGGGAGTCCGGGCCGCAGGCCCCGCACCAAAAGGACGCCACCATGCCACCGACGCCGACCGGGCCGCTCCACGGGGTCCGGGTGCTCGACCTCAGCTCGGTCATCATGGGCCCGCTGGCCACACAGATCCTCGGCGACCTGGGCGCCGACGTCATCACGGTGGAGGACCCGAGGGGCACGCTCAGCCGGGTCATGACGGCCGGTCCCGTGCCCACGCTGTCGGGCCTGGCCCTCAACCTCCTGCGCAACAAGCGCAACGTGGTCCTCGACCTGAAGGACCCCGAGGGGCGTCGTGAGGTACTCGAGATCGCCGCCACCGTCGATGTCGTGGTGACCAACCTCCGGCCCGGCACCCTGACCCGGCTCGGCCTTGCCTACGAGGATGTGCGGGCCGTGTGCGACGAGGTCGTCTACTGCCAGGCCCAGGGCTACCCGTCGGACTCCCCCGCCGCTGACGCGCCGGCCTATGACGACGTGATCCAGGCCGGCTCGGGTATACCCGACACGTTCCGGCGCATGGGCGGCGTGCCCGTCCTCGTGCCGACGCTGGTGGCCGACAAGGTGAGCGGACTGACCATCGCCTACGCCGTCATGGCCGCGCTCTTCGAACGGGAGCGCACCGGGAAGGGCCAGCGAGTCGAGGTCCCGATGATCGACGTGATGACCGCCTTCACGCTGGTGGAGCACGCCGGGCCGGCCACCACGGTGCCGCCCCTCGGACCGCCGGGCTACGCGCGCATCCTGAACCCGGAGCGCAGGCCCCAGCGCACGCAGGACGGCTGGATCAACGTCCTCGCCTACACCCGCCAGAACTACGAGGACCTCTTCGGGGCCGCCGGCCGGGACGACCTCGTGGGTGACGAGCGGATCCTGTCGGCCCGCTCCCGGATCGCCCATGCCGACAGCCTCTACGCCGACGTGGCCGCGGTGCTGGTCGACCGGACGACGGCCGAGTGGCTCGAGTTCTGCGCCGACAAGGGGATCCCGGCCTCGGCCGTGCCCACGCTCGAGGAACTGGTCGACGAGTTGCCCGAGGACGACCACCCCCTGGCGGGCCGGTACAAGGTCATCCCCCAGCCGGTCCGCTTCGCCAACCACCCAGGGCCCACCGTGCACCGCCACGCCGCCCTCAGCGGTGAGCACAACGAGGAGGTCCGGGCGGAGGTCGCCCGATGGGCCGCGGCACACGCCGGACGCCGCGCCGACCGCGCCACCACCATCGAGGAGGACCGATGACCACGACCACAGCCGACGCCGTGTTCGGTGACGTGACCGTCACCCTCGACGACCGCCACGTCGCCGAGGTGGAGCTGCACCGGCCACCGGCCAACTACTTCGACGCCGCCCTACTGGCGTCGGTGGTCGAGGCCATCGCGTGGACCGATGCCCACGGCGGACGGGCGGTCGTGCTGTGTTCGGAGGGCCGGCACTTCTGCGCCGGACTCGACTTCGGGTCCACGGACCGCCCGGAGCCCGAAGCGCTCGCCACCCTCTACGGCACGGCACGGCGACTGATCGACGGGCCGCTGCCGCTGGTGGCCGCCGTCCAGGGTGCGGCGGTGGGCGGTGGGCTCGGGTTGGCCCTGGCCGCCGACTTCCGGGTGGCCGCCACCTCCAGTCGGTTCACGGCCAACTTCGCCCGACTCGGGTTCCACCAGGGATTCGGCATCTCGCTCACCCTGCCGGCGGTCGTGGGACGGCAGGTCGCCCTCGAACTGCTGACCACCGGGAAGCGCATCGACGGATCAGCGGCGCTCGCCATCGGTCTAGTCGACCGGATCGACGACGACCCGAGGGCGGGCGCGCACGCACTGGCGGAGGAGATCGCCGGGTCGGCACCCCAGGCCGTGCGGTCGATCCGGCGCACGCTGCGGTCCGACCTGGTGGCCCGCTTCGGCGACGTGGCCGACCACGAACGGACCGAGCAGCTTCGGCTGATGGGCACCGCGGACTTCCGTGAGGGGATCGCCGCGTCGCTCGCCCGACGCGATCCCGAGTTCACCGGCGGGTAGTCGGCCACCTACACCCGAAGGCTCACCGGCGGGTAGCCGGTCGAGACCGTCGGGCCCGTCGGCTACTCCCCCGCCAGGTCCCGGGACAGCTCGGACCGGGTGGCATCGGACAGCAGCGCACCGGGCAGGCCGTCCGGGTAGCCGGTGTGGTCGATGAGCAGGGTCACCGGCCCGGCTCCGAAGGCGGCCACCTCGGCCGGGGTGAAGGGGAAGCGCACGTAGTGGACCGCGGAGGTCACCTCCTCGCGGGTCAGTTGGGTCTGGTGCTCCTCCTCGGGGACGGACCGCACCAGGTGACGGTTGGCGCCCGCACCGATCTCGAGCACCACCGACCGCTCGACGCCCACCAGGCGGGGCAGCCACGTGCGGAGGTCCTCCTCGGTGGTCAGCTCGAGGAACAGCGTCGCCGACAGCTCGCCCGCAGTGGGCAGCAACCGGTTGTAGACGTCCAGCTCCTGCTGGATCTGCTCGTCCGTCGTCATCCGCTCCGCCCGGGCCATCTCCTGGACCTGGAACCGCATGGTCATGCGGCTCTCGAACGTCAGGGTGACGACCGGGCCGACGGTCACCCGTCGGAGCTTCTTGTGTGCGATGACGTCCCGACGGAACGAGTCCCGCTCGCGCTCGTACGCACGCTGGTCGGCGATGTCGGCGAGGGTCAGCGGGTGTGCGGTCACGAGTCCTCCTCGGGAATCCCGTAGGCCCGAGCCATCAGCTGGATCGGGTGGACGGGTCGTGTTCCCGTCTCCTGTTCGATGGAGCCGTTGGCGAGGTGGCAGTCGCCGCAGACGACGTCGTTGCCGGCGGCCCGGATCTCCTTGGCCATCGGGGCCGCCACTTTGCGGGCCTGGTCGTAGTTCTCGGCCCGGTAGCCCCAGGTGCCGTCGATCCCGGAGCAACGCTGCACGAGGGTGGCCTTCACCCCGGCCACCTTCAGGAGGTCCCGGCTCTTCAATCCGATGTGCTGGGCCTGGAGATGGCAGGCGACGTGGTAAGTCACCGTGTCGGGCACCGCGCCAGACTCCCGGCCGATGAAGTCGGTGGCGAGCTCGGTCCCCTCACCCTTGTGCAGCGCCACCAGGTACTCGGCCGGGTCCGACGTGTGCTCGGCCACCAGCGCGGCGTCCGCCGCCAGCGATGTGTGCTGCAGGTAGAGGGGGTAGTCCCTCCGGACCACGTAGGCACACGTGGGCTGGGCGACGACGACGTCCTTGCCGGCGCGGACCTCGGCCACCAGGGCCGTGACGTTGCGTTCGGCCGCCTTCGTGAACTCCTTGACGTTGCCCTGGTGGAGCCACGGCGCTCCGCAGCACGCCGTGCCCTCGGGCAGCGAGCACGAGACGCCGTTGCGCTCGTAGACCTTGACGAGGTCCTGGCCGATAGCCGGCTCCATGTACTCGACGAAGCACGTCGGGAACACGGACACCTCGCCCTGTCGGGCGCCGGTCACGAATGCCTTCGGACCCCGCCCGGCGTCCCGGCGGCGGAACCACGTCGAGAAGCGCGTCCGGGCGTACGGGGGGAGGAGGCGCTCGGAGGCCATGCCCGTCGTCTTCTCCATCAACCGTCGGGCCAGGGACCCCGGCTTCCCGGTGACCGCGTTGGCGAGCGGTGCCGCGGCCGTCGAGACGCGACCGACGAGATCGGTGCGGGCGAGCACCTGGTCGGTCACCCGCTCCAGGACGGGCTGGCGCTCCGCGTGGCGGATGGCGTGGGCCCGCATCATGAGGCGGGGGAAGTCGAGCTGCCATTCGTGCGGCGGCACGTAGGGGCACTTCGGGTAGCAGAGCTTGCACTGGTAGCACTCGTCGACGACCCGGTCCTGGTCGGCAGCGGTCAGTGCCGACACGACACCGTCGTTGGCGTCGATCAGGTCGAACAGCGTGGGGAAGGACGGGCACAGGTTGAAGCACAGGCGGCACCCGTGGCAGAGGTCGAAGACCCGCTCGAGCTCGACCCGGAAATCGCCTTCGTCGAAGTACGCGGGGTCGTCGGGGCTGTAGGTGGTGGTCATGGCAGCGGTCCGTCCGGCTCGAGGGGATGGGGTCGGCTGAGGGGGATGGCTCAGGCGGGTGGGGCAGTCGGCGCAGGGGACGGGTTTGCCCGTCCCGGCGCCGTGCCGGCCCCCGGAGGGTTCCGGGGGCCGGTTGCGGCGGACGTGATCACGAGACGGAGGTGAGACCCTCCGTAAAGCGACCCGCGTGGCTCTTCTCCGCCCGGGCGAGGGTCTCGAACCACTCGGCGATCTCCTCGAAGCCCTCGTCGCGGGCCGTGCGGGCGAAGCCGGGATACATCTCGGAGTACTCGTAGGTCTCCCCCTCGATGGCCGACTTGAGATTGTCCTCGGTCGGGCCGACGGCGGCACCGGTCACCGGGTCGCCAACCTCACGCAGGAAGTCGAAGTGGCCGAACGCATGTCCGGTCTCGCCCTCGGCGACCGAACGGAAGAGTGCGGCCACGTCCGGGTAGCCCTCGACGTCCGCCTTCTGTGCGAAGTAGAGATACCGGCGGTTGGCCTGGCTCTCGCCGGCGAAGGCCTCCTTGAGGTTCTCCTCGGTCTTGCTGTCCTTCAGGTCGGGCATGGTGTTCCTTTCTGGGTGGATGGTGCTGGTGGTGATCGAAGGGTCAGTGTGCGGTGGCCGTGCGGGACCTGGGTCCCGACGCCGCACGGCACGTCGGGCACAGCCCGCGGAAGATGACCTCCGCGGTGCCCACCTCGAAGCCGAGGTCCGAACCGTCGGGGACCGACAGGCCCGGGAAGTCGACGACCAGGTCGCGCACACTGCCGCAGCTCCGGCACACCAGGTGGTGGTGGGGGTCATCGACGTTGGGGTCGAAGCGCGTGCGCCCGGTGCCGACGTCGAGGGCGCTGATCTCCCCCAACTCGGCCAGGTCGTTGAGCGTCTGGTAGACGGTCTTGAGCGAGATGGTCTCCATCTCCCGCACGGCGACGGCGTGGACGGCCTCGGCCGACGGGTGGGTCTCGTCGCCCTGCAGGATCCGGAAGATGCACTGGCGCTGGGCCGTCACCTTGCGTCCGGATGACCGGAACAGCTCGGTCAACTCGTCGGGACTGCGCATGGTGGTGACCGTATCACCACCTATTGTCAATCAACAATCGTTGGTGATATCCGTCGGTCTCCCGACGGTCGGGAATCCGGGTCCGGCCCCGGCTGCGCGCGCTCCGGTGTCGAGGCCGCCCTACTGGCACCCTGTCCATGCGCCCCGGTCGGGATGGCCCCGACCCGCCCGACCGGAGTGGCCCCCATCCACGTGTGGCAGGCTTTCGCCATGGCCGCACCCGCTCCGGACACCGATCCCTTCTCACGCGATCGGGCGCTGGCCCGCCTGGCCTCCGAGTCGTTCGACGTGCTGGTCGTCGGCGGGGGCATCACCGGCGCCGGTGTGGCGCTCGACGCCGCCAGCCGGGGCCTGAAGACGGCCCTCGTCGAGCGGGACGACTTCGCCTCGGGGACGTCGTCCAAGTCCTCGAAGCTCATCCACGGGGGCCTGCGCTACCTCCAGCAGCACGAGTACCGACTGGTCTACGAGAACCTGGCCGAGCGTCAGCGCCTGTTGGACAACGCCCCCCACCTCGTCACCCCGCTCCCCTTCCTCATTCCGCTGTTCGGCAAGACCGGCGTGGTCAACAAGAGCGTCGCCCGCGTCTACCGCACCGCCCTCTGGCTCTACGACCTCACCGGCGGGGTGCGCATCGGTCGACGACACGAGAAGGTCACCCGCGAGCAGGCGCTCGCCCACATGCCGACACTGCGGGCGGACCGACTGGCCGCGGGCTTCCTCTACTGGGATGCCCGGTCCGATGACAGCCGCCTCACCCTGACGGTGCTGCGGTCCGCCGTCCTCGACCATGGCGCCACCGCGGCCAACCACACGCCGGTGACCGGCCTGGTGACCGACACCACCGGACGCGTCCGCGGCGCCACGGTGGCCCCGGTCGGCGGTGAGCCGTTCGACATCCGGGCCTCGGTCGTGGTGAACGCCGCCGGTGTCTGGTCCGACGAGGTGCGCACCTTCGACGAGCACCACGACCCACGGTCCATCCGGCCGGCCAAGGGGATCCACATCACCGTGCCCGAAGAGGCCTTCCCCTGTGACATCGCCGCCGTGATCCCGGTGCGCGAGGACAAGCGGTCGATCTTCGTCGTGTCGTGGGGCGACCAGGTGTACCTCGGCACCACCGATACGGCGTGGGACGGGCCGCTCGACGACCCGTCGACCACACCCGAGGACGTCGAGTACATCCTGGGCGCGGCCAACGCCGTCTCCACCCGCCAACTCACCCGGGCCGACATCACCGGCATCTGGTCGGGGCTCCGGCCCCTACTCGCCCCCGAGCAGAAAGGTGCGTCGAGCGAGCGCACCGCCGACCTGTCCCGACGCCACACGGTGCGGACCTCCGACGGTGGCATGGTGAGCGTCACCGGCGGCAAGCTGACCACCTACCGCAAGATGGCCGAGGACACGGTCGACGTGGCGGCCGGGGTACTCGGCCGCAAGGGCCTGCGCTGTCGCACCAAGAACCTGCGCCTGCACGGCGCGCCCCCGGGCGGTCGCATCGCCCCGCAGGCGGGCGGCGTCGGGGCCAACGTGCGCGCCGACCCGGCCCACCCCGAGGCGTCGCGTGCCGTGCACCTGGGAGGTCGCTACGGCACCGAGGCCGCAGCCGTGCTGGCCATGGCCGAAGGTCGGCCCGAACTGCTGGAGCCACTGGTGGAGGGTCTCCCCTACCTGACGGTCGAGGCGCTGTGGGCCGTCCGCCACGAGATGGCCGGCTCCGTGTCCGACGTACTCGACCGCCGCACCCAGGCGGCCTACCGCGACGCGCGGGCCACGGCCGCAGCCGCCGGCAAGGTGGCCGCACTGATCGGGCCCGAGTTGGGCTGGGACGACCGACGCCAGCGCGCCGAGGCCGACTCCTACGCCACCCGGCTGTCGGCCGAGCTGACGCGGGCCGGGCTCGACCCGGACCCGGTGAGCAACGCGGCCGCACGGGCCGCGTCAGCCGTAGCCACCGGCACGGTCACGACCGAGGCCGCGGCCGCGGTGGTGGAGTCGTGACCCGACCGACACCTGTCACCCCCATCGACGCCGGCCCGTCGGGAGTCGTCGACCACTTCGCCACAGCGCAGGTGGCCGTGGACGCCCACCTGGCGCGGCGACTGGGTGACGTCTGCGACTCCGTCTCCGAACTCGACGAGGACCGGGCCGAGGCCGGGCGCGACTGGTGGCCGGTGGCCATCGGCTGGGCGGCAGCCGGCGAGGTCCCCTCGCGCCCCGCGCTGGTGGCCCGGCCGACCGACACCGCCCAGGTGTCGGCGGTGCTGTCCCTGTGCGACGAGGCCCGGGTGCCGGTCACCCCGGCCGGCGGGCGCAGCGGCGTCTGCGGTGCCTCGATCCCGCTCTTCGGGGGCGTGGCCCTCGACCTGTGCGGTCTCGACGGGATCGTCGACGTCGACGACACGTCGCTCGTCGCCGACCTGCGGGCCGGCACGTTCGGCCCCGACGTCGAGTCGGGCCTGCGCGATGGCCACGGGCTCACACTCGGCCACTGGCCCCAGTCGATGGACCTGTCGACGGTGGGCGGCTGGCTGGCCTGCCGGGGGGCGGGCCAGTACTCCAACCGCTACGGCAAGATCGAGGACATGGTGCTGGGCCTCGAGGTGGTGCTGGCCGACGGCCGGATCGTCCGCACCGGCGGCCACGGCCCGCGCTCGGCCACCGGTCCGGACCTGACCCAGCTGTTCGTGGGCAGCGAGGGCACGCTGGGCGTCATCACCGAGGGACGCTTCCGGGTGCACCCGATGCCCGAGGGCGAAGGTCGGCGGGCGTTCGGGTTCACCTCGTTCGCCGACGGCCTCGACGCCTGCCGGCGCATCCTCCGTCGCGGTGCCTCCCCCGCGGTGCTGCGCCTGTACGACGCCACGGAGTCCGGTCGCAACTTCGACCAGCCTGAGACGAACGTGCTGATCGTCCTCGACGAGGCCGACCCGGCCCTGATCGATGCCACCCTGGCCGTCGTCGACCAGGAGTGCGCGGCGGCGGCCTCGCTCGACGCGGGGCTCGTCGACCGCTGGCTGGCCCACCGCAACGACGTGTCTGCGCTGGCACCCCTGTGGCGGGCCGGGGTGGTGGTCGACACCGTCGAGGTGTCGGGCCGCTGGGGCGCACTGCCCGGCCTCTACCGCGACGTCGTCGACGCGCTCGGGCGCGTGCCAGGCACGCTGGCGGCCTCCTCCCACCAGAGCCACGCCTACACCGACGGCGCCTGTCTCTACTTCACCTTCGCCGGCCGGCCACCCGAGGAGCTGCAGGACGACGTCACCGGCCGGGATGCCTGGGTGGCCGACTACTACCGGAGGTCGTGGGACGAGGTCACCCGGGCGACGCTCGACGCCGGGGGTGCACTGAGTCACCACCATGGCGTGGGTCTCAACCGGGGGCGCTTCCTGCACGACGCCCTGGGTGGCGCCTTCGACGTCCTGGTGGCGGTCAAGGGCACCCTCGATCCCCACGGAATCCTCAACCCGGGCAAGCTCGGATTACCCACCCCCTACGGCGAGGTGCCCTGGCCATGAGCATCCTGGTCGTCGACGTCGGCACCTCGGGCGTGCGCGGAGCCATCGTGCGCCCCGACGCGTCCGTCGAGCACATCCACCACGTCGTGGTCCTGCCCGACACCCCCTTCGCCGGCCTCGTCGAGTTCGACGGCACGGCCATCGCCTCGGCCGTGGCCGAAGTGGCGGCCCGCAGCCTGGCCGACGGCGGTCCGGTGGAGGCGGTCGGGATCGCCAATCAGCGGGCGTCCACCCTGGTGTGGGACCGGGCGACGGGACAGCCCGTCGGCCCGGGGCTCGGCTGGCAGGACCTGCGCACCGTCGGGACCTGCCTCGAGCTGCAGGCCCAGGGCATCCGGATCGCCCCCAACGCGTCGGCCACGAAGCTGGCCGCCATCCTCGACGTGGTCGACCCGGATCGGTCCCGCGCCGAACGGGGTGAGCTGGCCTTCGGCACCATCGACACCTGGGTGGCGTGGATCCTCTCCGAGGGGGAGCTGCACGTCACCGACGCCTCCAACGCCGGCGTGACCGGGCTCATCCACGGCGACGGTCGGGGCTGGAGCACGTCGCTGCTCGAGGTACTGCGTATTCCTGAGGCGGTCCTGCCGTCCATCGTCGACTCGTCCGGCGTGCTCGGCACGGCCTCCTCGCTCGACGGCGCGCCACCCATCGCCGGCATGGCCGGTGACCAGCAGGCGTCGCTCATCGGACAGAGCTGCACGACCGCCGGACAGGCCAAGGCCACCTTCGGCACCGGCGGCATGCTCGACCAGTGCCTCGGGCCGGCCCGTCCACCCCAGGCCGTGCGGGGTCCGTCGGGCACCATCCCGATCATCGCCTGGCGCCGTGGCGGCGTCGACACCTGGGGGATCGAGGCCATCATGCTGTCGGCCGGGACATGCGTGGAGTGGCTGCGCGATGACCTCGGCGTCATCGACGACGCCGCCCACTCGGCCACCGTGGCCGGGGCGTGCGAGGACACGGGCGACGTATGGTTCGTTCCCGCACTCCTGGGCCTCGGGACCCCCGTGTGGGACTTCGGGGCCCGGGGAACCATCACCGGCCTGACCCGGGGCAGTGGACGGCCGGAGCTCGTCCGGGCCGTCCTGGAAGGGATCGCCCACCGCGGGGCCGACCTGCTCGAGGCCGCCGAGTCCGACTCCGGCCTGCCCGTCGGTGCGCTGCGGGTCGACGGCGGCATGACCGCCAACCCCGTCTTCACCCAGGCCCTGGCCGACGCCTGCGGCCGACCGGTCGAGGTGGCGCCCATCCTCGAGGCCACCACCCTGGGTGCTGCCTTCCTGGCCGGGATGGCCACCGGCACGTGGGCAGACGAGGACGACGTGGCCGCGGCGTGGATCCCGCGGGTCGAGGTGCTCCCGACCTGGTCGGACGCCGACCGGACGGCAACGCGTGCCCGCTGGCTGGAGGCCCGCAGCCGGGCGGAGGGCGCCGTGCCCGAGCTGTCCGGCATCGACTTCTGACCAGCACCTCGGGGCCCGTCGGACCCGACGGGGTGCATTGTGGTCACGCAGAGTGGCCCTCTACACTGGGTGGTCGGAGCAGCCGCGGCGCCATCGCCGACCCCACCGGCCGAGGCCGGGGAAGCAGGAGACCCCATGAGCACCGGCATCGAGACACGGGGTCCGGGGGATCTGCCGGTCCCACCGCCTGTCGCCGTGCCCGAGGTCGGGGCGGCGGCAGCTGCCCGCACGGCCGCAGCCGCCGCCGCGGTGGGTGACGGAGGAAGTGCCGATGCGGCCATCGCCGACGCCGTCGACCTGGCCCGCAACCTGCACGCCGCGCTGTCCGCGGTCCTCCTCGGCACCCCCGAGGCGGTCACCACCGCGGTCGTGGCCGCGCTGTCCGGCTCGCACCTCCTGATCGAGGACGTGCCCGGAGTGGGAAAGACCGTGTTGGCCAGGGCCTTGGCCACCGCCCTCGGCGCCGAGCTGTCGCGGGTCCAGGGGCACCCCGACCTGCTCCCGTCCGACATCACGGGCGTGACCGTGTTCTCCCCCGACACCGCCACCTGGGAGTTCCGGCCGGGACCCGTCTTCGCCCACGTGGTCCTGCTCGACGAGATGAACCGCACGCCACCGCGCACCCAGTCGGCTCTGCTCGAGTCGATGGAGGAACAGCAGGTGTCCGTCGAGGGTGAGTCGTGGCCGCTTCCCCGGCCGAACCTCGTCATCGGCACCCAGAACCCCGTCGGACAGGTGGGCACCTACCCCCTGGCCGAGAGCCAGCTCGACCGCTTCGGGCTGTCGACGTCGATCGGCTACCCCGACGCCGAGGTGGAGACCCGCCTGGTGCTGCACAGCGGCGGTCGCTACGCGCTCGACTCACTGGCGCCCGTGGCCGACACCGCCCGGTGGGAACGGGCCATCGCCGCCACCGCGCTCGTGCACGTCGAGCACGACGTGGCCGCCTACGCCGTAACCCTGGTGCGCGCCACCCGGGCCACCGGTAGCGTGCGCCTCGGAGCGAGCCCCCGGGCCGCGATCTCGCTGCTGCGCAGCGCCCAGGCCTATGCGGTGCTGGCCGGACGCGCCTACGTGACACCGGGCGACATCCAGGCCGTGGCCGTGGCCTGCCTGTCCCACCGCCTGCTCGTCGAGGGCGGCGACGGCGGAACGGCGGCGCTCGTCGGCCGCATCATCGCCGACACCCCCGCGCCCACGACGTGAGCCGGGAGTCGGACCCCCGACCCCGGCCGGGCCGGTGGCGGGCGGTCCAGGCCGCCATGGTCGGCGTGGCCGCCGGCATGGTCGGCGTGGCCATCTCGCGCTTCCTGTTCGGCCCGGCGGCCGCCCCGATCGGGATCGGCATCGGCGCCGCGGCCCTGGTGCTCGGCTCCGTGGCATCGTGGCGCCTCGACCGCTTCCGCCGTCCACCCGCGTCCCCCACCCTGCCCCGCGGGCTCCGCCTCCGCCGACGGGTCCACCCCGTGGCGTGGATCGCTCCGGTGGCCGGCAGCATCATCACCATGGTGGCGTGGGCCGGCGTCGCACACTCGAGCGGCTCGGGTTGGGTGCAGGCCGTGGGTGCGCTCCTCGGCGCGTTCCTCCTCGTCGGCATGGTGGCGCCCGTCGTCCCGGCCGGTCGTGCCCGGGTGACGTGCACGGCGTGCCCCGGTGATGCACAGGCGGGACGCCCGGTCGAACTCATCTTCGAGGCGGACCGTCCCGTGCGGATCCGCCCCCGCTGGCCGACCGGCCCCGACCGGCAGGCCGCAGGGGGCCAGCGTGGGTCCCGCTCGGTGGTGCTGACCTGCACGCCGGGCCGTCGCGGCGTGCTCGACGCCGTCGCCGTCGAGGTGGCCTCGAGTGCACCGTTCGGGATCCTGTGGTGGGCCCGGGACGTCGAGCTCCCGCTGCCCCGCCTGCTCCACGTCGCCCCGCGCACGGGCGAGCCCGGGGCACCGCTCACCGCCGCGGACGACGCACACGGCGAAGCCTCGCTCCGGGTCAACTCGGTCGTCGGCGAACCGCGCGGCGTGCGCCCCTACGCACCGGGCGACCCCCGGCGGGCCGTGCACTGGCCCGCCACCGCACACGCCGGCACTCTCATGGTCCGCGAGTCCGAGCGCCAGACCGACGACCCGGTGCTCGTCGAACTCGTGCTGCCGGATGACCCGACGGCCGCCGAGGCGGAAGCCGAGCGCATGATGGCAGCCGTCGGCAACTGCCTGGACGGACACCGACCGGTCGTGCTCGTCACTCGGGAGGCGGACGGACGCGTGGCGCGGCCCGTCGTCGACCGGATCGACCTCGGGCGACGCCTGGCCCGGGCGGTGCCGGCGTGACGCTCTGGCAGCGCTTCGTCGACGTCAACCGGCCGGGTCCCCCCGAGGACTCGATCCCCTTCCGGACCGCCTCGGTGCTGGCCGTGCTCCTGGGCATCGGGGCCTGCTGGTCCGAAGGTGAGCTGAGCCCGGGCGTGTCGCTGTTCGCCGTCGTGGCGACCGTGGTCGGCAACATCTTCGCCTACCGACGACGGGCCAACCCGTGGCCGGGGGTGAAGCCGGTACTGGCCGCCTGCGCCGTCGGCGGCTTCGTGTGGTTCCTGGTGACCGTCACCCACCACGCCACCCCGGGCGACATCGCCTCGGTCGAGGCGCCACTGGCCGTCCTGTTCGCCTGGGTCCTGTCGACCCACGCCTTCGACGTGCCGTCCCGCCGGGACGTCGCCTACTCGCTGGCCGGCTCGACGGCCCTGATCGCCGTGGCCGCCGCCCAGTCTGTCGACCTGGCCCTGGGCGGCTGGGTGCTGGCGTGGGTGGCGTGCTGCGTGTGGGGACTCGTGGCCATGTGGCAGTCGGTGTCCGAGACCGACGGCGTGCCGTGGCGCGCACTCGTCGTCGCCGGCGGCCTGGTGGCGGTGGCGGCCATCCTCCTGGTGGGGATCCTGCCGGCCCCCCGGGTCTCGACATCGCTCATCTTCACCGCCTCTTCGGCCGACGCCGCGCCGGTCACGTCGCCCTCGGGGCTGACCGACGGCAGTGCGGCGCTGCCGGCCCACGCGGCAAGTGCCCACGGACGGACCGGGGTGGGTGGCTTCCTCGGCTTCGCCAAGTCCCTCGACACGGCCGACCGGGTCACCCTCGGCAACGAGGTGGTCATGCGGGTGCGGGCCACCCGGCCCAACTACTGGGTGGGCCAGACCTACGACGAGTGGAACGGGCAGTCCTGGGCGCAGTCCGCCAACCCCGTCGACGGCCCGAAGAGTGAGAAGGTGACCGGCGGGTCGCCGTTCCTCATCCCCAACTATCCGGACCAGGTCGCCCCTCTGGCGTCCGGCGCCGAGGACATCCAGACCTTCTACCTCGCCCAGGGTGGTCCCAATCTGGTCTTCCATGCCGACAACGCCCAGCGGGTCTACCTGGAGACCCACTCGGTGACCGTCACCCCCGACGGGACGATCACGTCGGCCACGTCGATGGGACCCGGGACGATCTACACCGTGGTGTCGGCCGACTCGACGGCGACCCCGGCCCAGCTCGAGGCGGCGACCGCACCGGTCGCCATCGACCAGGCCGACGACCGCGACGGCTGGAGCCCCGCAGAACAGGCCCGCTACCTCCAACTCCCCCACGCTGACGCCCGTGTCACCGCGCTCGCCCAGTCGATCACCAGCGCCATCGGCTCGCCCGGCGACGCCGACCCGGACTCCTACGCCAAGGTCGAGGCCATCGACGCCTGGATGGCCACCCACATCCACTACACCACCGACATCCCGCCGCTGGCGGCCGGAACCGACGCGGTGGACTCGTTCCTGTTCGGCACCCGTCGCGGCTACTGCGAGCAGATCTCCACCGCCACGGTGGTCATGCTCCGCAGCCTCGGCATCCCGGCCCGGGAGGCCGTCGGCTACGTGCCCGGCCCGTTCAACCCGATCACCGACCTCTACGACATCCAGGCCAAGGATGCCCACGCCTGGGTCCAGGTGTGGTTCCCGGGCTACGGCTGGCAGAACTTCGACCCCACGGCCGACGTGCCGCTGGCCAATCCCGCACCGGGCACCGTGCTCGCGTCGTCGATCGGCCGGGGGCTCGCCCATCTGCCGTGGATCCCCATCAGCCTGGTGGCGGGCGTGGTCGTCGTCGTCCTCGTGGTGCGGGCCCGGCGCGCCCGCCGGCCCACCACGTGGGCCCATCAGGTGGCGGCCGACCTCGCCCGGGCCGGCGTCCGCACCGGCGTGCCCCGGCGGACGGACGAGACGCTGACCGCCTATGGCGGACACCTCGGCCGGGCGCTGCCCGAGCACGCCCGTGCCATCGCCGAGGTGACGCTCCTGGTCGAGCGGTCCACCTACGGCGGCGTCGAGCCGAGCGCCGACCAGATCGCCGACGCCCTACGCGTCACCCATCGGATCCGTTCGGTGCCACGTCGGCGGCGCGACCGGTCGGAGCGACGAACGGGACCGACCGGCGGCCCCCCGGTCGGTCAGGACGCGCCGTGGGCGAGTGCCTCGTCGAACGAGGCACCGGCGGCCAGCAGCGGACGGTAGCCCATGAGCTTGGCGGGTTGGCTGATGGCCAGCACACCGCTCAGGCGGTCGCCCGAACGGTAGAGGGCGATCATCCGGCCCTCGGATCCCGAGCCACTCACCACCTCGACCTCGTCCCCGGCGTCCGGCAGCCCGATCATCTGGATCTTCGCCTTGTACTGGTCGGACCAGAAGAACGGGACCGGGTCGTAGGGCACGGCGGCCGCCGATCCGGCCAGCAGGTTGCGGGCCGCCGCCGCACCGCCCTCGGCGGCATTCGTCCAGTGCTCGACCCGTGCCGGTCGGCCCGTCGAGGGCCGGACCCAGTTGGCCACGTCACCGGCCGCGACCACCCGGTCGGTAGCGAACAGGGCGCCGTCGCAGACGATCCCGTTGTCCAGGGTGAGGCCCGAGCCCTCGAGCCACCCCACAGAAGGTGACACGCCGATCCCCACCACGACCACGTCGGCGGGCAGCCGGGTGCCGTCGGCCAGGCACACGACCACCGGGTCGGCGCCCCCCGGGTCGGACTCCAGGTGGTCGACGGCCACGTTACAGCGGAGGTCCATGCCGTTGGCCACGTGCAGGTCGGCGCACATCTGACCCATGCGATCGCCGAGCACCCGGGCGAGTGGCGTGTGATAGGCCTCGAGCAGGGTGACGTGGGCGCCGATCCCCTGACAGGTGGCGGCAACCTCGGAGCCGATGAAGCCGGCACCGATCACCACCACCCGTGGCTCGTCGCCTGCGGCGGCCAGGTCGGCGCGGATGCCCAGGCAGTCATCCAGGGTGCGCAGCATCCACACGTTCGCCATCCCCTCCGCGCCGGACAGGTTCCGGGTGGCGGCGCCGGTGGTGACGATGAGGCCGTCGTAGGCCAGCTCGGTGCCGTCGGACAACGAGACGATGCGCCCGTCCACGTCGAGTGTGGTCGCGCGGCGGCCCAGGCGGAACTCCAGACCGATGGCGTCGAGGGCATCGGGTGTGTGGTGGTGGATGCGCTCGACATCCCACTTGCCCGACAGGAGCTGCTTGGACAGCGGGGGTCGGTCGTAGGGGGCGTGGACCTCCTCGCCCACCACGATCACCGGTCCGGTGTGACCCTCGTGACGTAGCTCCTCGGCCGCCCGCAGCCCGGCCAGTGAGGCGCCGATGATGACGACGGTTCCGTCCGGGGACACGGGTTCGCTCATGGAGCGAATGGTAGAGGGATGCTCAGGCGTGCCGCAGCATGCGCAGGTCGGCCGAGGGCGGCTCCCGGTAGTCGACGTCCTTGGCCAGCATCGTCACCCGCTGTCGGGTCACCCCCAGCAGGGCGGCGATACGACCGCGCGACAGGCCGGCCCTCAGGCAGTCCTCGATCATGGCCATCCGCACCAGGCGGCGGGCTTCCCGGTAGCGGTCCAACGGATCGTTGACCCGTTCGCGCAGCTCCATGGCCGAGTCGGCCCGATCCTGGACGGCATCGGCAAACGGCACACCGGTCGCGAGCTCGTGGACCAACCGCCTGGTCGACGCCTCGTTCCGGAGCAGTTCCCCACGTAGCGCGGCCGACGCATCGAGCGTCTGCTCGAGTGCCGCGATCGCCTTCGTGTTGTCCCGCTCCGCTACCTCTCGCCGGTAGGTTTCCATCGTCACACCCGCACCGCCTTCGCTCGACCGACCGACCGCCGGAGCCCACGCCTGTACACAGGGTCGACACTCCTCGGTTACGTCAAGGTACGTCGACACGCGTCCTTGCAGTTAGGGCCGAAAGTCCGCAATGAGCTCCACGGGAGTCCCGCGGGGAACCACCCTCTGGCCTGGGATCCAGTACGGCATCGGCACCTCGCACGGACGCTGTCGCAGGTGACACCCCTGTTGGCGACGACGTGGGCGTCGATGCAACAGCAGTGGCGGACGACGCTGCACGGTCGGCGGGCCGTCACCCCCCGAACATGGTCATCCACTGCTCGGGGGACGTGAGCCGGAACACGTAGTTCTGGGCCCGGGTCTGGCCCATGGTGGCCGAGGCGTCCGGCGGCGAATAGAAGTGCCCCGGGTAGAGGACCGTGTCGTCGGGCACTCGGGCGAGCCGGTGCATCAGCGAGTCGTACATGGCGGCCGGGTCACTGCCCGGGAAGTCAGTCCGGCCGCAGCCGTCGAGGAAGAGCGTGTCGCCGGCGATGAGCTTGCCGTCGACCAGGAAGCACTGGCTGCCCGGGGTGTGACCCGGCGTGTGCACGAGGGTGATCGGCACGGCGCCCACCGTCACGATGTCGCCGCCTACGTGGCCGACCAGGTCGCCCGCACCGACGCCGGTCGAGCGCTCCACCCAGGGCAGCTCGTCGGCCTGGAGGTGGACGGGCACGTCGGTCACCTCGAGCAGCCGGGTGATCCCCTCGATGGCCCACCCCTGGAGGCTGCCGCCGACGTGGTCGGGGTGGAAGTGGGTGCCGAGGGCGCCGACGCACCGCATGCCGTCGGCGGCCAGGATGCCGAGCAGGTCGTCGATGCCGTAGGCGGGGTCGACGATCACCGCCTCACCGGTCTCCCGGTCCCCCACCAGGTAGACGAAGTTGACCATCTGGCGGGCCACCTGGTCCGAGGTGGCGAAGTCCCGACCGGCCAACAGCTGCCGGAAGTAGAGCCGGTCGGTCCCGGCGGTGGCGGTGGTGGGAGAGGCGTCGGTCACCTCTCCACTGTAGGGTTCGCAGCGGGTCGGCAGCCGCCCACGCGGTCCCGCCCGCACCGACGACGCGACCGGGGGATGGCGCTGAGATGACCGACACCTTGACCGACACGACCGGGCGGGACTTCACGAACTCGCCGGCCGCCATGCTCCGCCACTGGGCCGCCGTGCAGCCCGATGCGCCGATGCTGACCCTCGGCGACACCACCGTGACCTGGGGCGAGTGCTACGACCGGGCCGTGACGGTGGCCGCCGCACTGGTGGCGGAGGGCGTGACGACCGGCCAGCGGGTGGCATTCCTCGACCGGAACGGCATCGAGTTCTTCGAGGTCTTCTTCGGTTGCTCGCTGCTCGGGGCGGTCAGTGTCGCCGTCAACTGGCGTCTCGCACCGGCCGAGCTGGCCGCCATCATCGAGGACGCCGGCTCGCCCGTCCTCCTCTACGGACCAGACTACGAGGCGGCCGTCAAGGAGATCGCCCCGTCGCTCAGCTGCGTGCGCTCCTACGTGCCGCTGACTGCGTTCGACGAGTGGCGGGACGCCCACGCCGGCTCGGCGACGGACCCGGGATTCGAGCCCGGCCCCGACGACGTCATCACGCAGCTCTACACCTCGGGCACGACCGGCCTGCCCAAGGGCGTCATGATCTCCGGCCGCAACCTGGCCACCATCCTGGGCGGTGCCACCGAGGTGTTCCGGATCGACGAGACCACCGTGTCGATGGTGGCCATGCCGCTCTTCCACATCGGTGGCACCGGGTGGGCGCTGTCGGGCATGTCGCGGGGTGGACACTCGATCATCGTCCGGGACATCGACCCGGTGGAGATCCTCCGGGTCGTCGAGGTGCACCGCATCACCGATGCGTTCGTGGTGCCCGCCGTGCTGATGTTCCTGCTGGCCACACCCCAGCTGGCCGACACCGATATGAGCTCGCTCCGGACCATCTACTACGGGGCCGCTCCCATCAGTGAGGACGTCCTGGTCAAGTCCATCGCCGCACTCGGGTGCCAGTTCGCCCAGGTCTACGGACTGACCGAGACCACCGGGGCCATCACCTCACTGCTCCCCGAGGACCACGATCCTGACGGGCCGCGGGCCAACCTGCTCCGCTCGGCGGGGAAGCCGTTCTCCCACGTCGAGCTCCGCATCGTGGACGCCGCCACCGGCGAGGAGCTGCCGGCAGGAGCGGTCGGCGAGGTCATGGCCCGCTCGGACCAGAACATGCTCGGCTACTGGAACAAGCCGGACGAGACCGCGGGAGTGCTCGACGCCGAGGGCTGGTTCCGCACCGGGGACGCCGGCTGGCTGAGCGAGGACGGCTACCTCTTCCTCCACGACCGGATCAAGGACATGATCGTGTCCGGTGGCGAGAACATCTACCCCGCCGAGGTCGAGAACGCGCTGCTGTCCCACCCCGGCGTGGCCGATGCCGCCGTCATCGGGGTGCCCGACGATCGGTGGGGCGAGACGGTCAAGGCCATCGTGGTGGCCGTCCCCGAGGAGGGCCGGTCCCCCGACGACCGGGAGGCACTGGCCGCCGACATCCTGGCGTCCACGCGTGGCCGGCTCGCCCACTACAAGTGCCCGACGTCGATCGACTTCATCGACGCCCTGCCCCGCAACCCGTCGGGCAAGGTCCTCAAGCGCGAGCTGCGCGCCCCCTACTGGGACGACCGGGCCCGCAACATCGGCTGACCCGGGGGCTGCGGGCCGGACAGGTCAGAACAGCGCGTCGGACTCGGCGTCCTCGGCCTCGTCATCGTCGGCGTCGTCGCCCGCCTCCTGGCCGATGGCCTCGAGGCGGGGCACCAGCTCCTCCACCCGCATACGGGTGCGGCGCAGTCGTCGGTCGAGTTCGTCGACGATCTCGGTGGCCCGCTCCAACTGGTCGACCAGGCGGTCCACGTCGACCACCCCCGTCTCGAACTCGGCGATGATCCCGTCGAGTTCGGCTCCGGCATCGGAGTAGCTCAGGTCGCCGACCGGGGCCGCTCCCCTGTCGTCGCTTCCCTTGGGTGTGGCCATCAGTTGGTTCCCTCCGTTGTGTCGTGCGAGTCGTTCGTCGCGGTGACGGTCGACTCGACCGTCCCGTCGGCCAGCTGGGTGGCGAGCACTGCGCCGGGCAGCAGCCCCCCCACCGAGCGCAGCACGGCCCCGCTGGCGTCGCGAGTGACCGAGTAGCCCCGGTCGAGCTGGCGCTGGTAGTCGTAGGCCGACAGCAGCCGGCGGCGTTGGCCGGCCCGCAGCTCCTCCACCTCGAGGCGGCGGGTCGGGAGACCGGCCAGACGACGTGACCGGGCGAGCAGGTCCGACTCCCCCGCCTGTGCCGCGCGACGGGCACTGCCCGCGCACGAGGTCGCCGCCACCGTCAACCGCACGGCGTGGGCGTCGACCTGGCCCCGCACCACGGTGCGCAGGTTGCCGGCCCGGTGGCCGAGGCCGTCCCGGTGCCGGTCGAGCTGGTTGCGGGCACCGGTCGAGACGGCGCGCTGATGGGCGGCCAGCGACTTGTCGGCCTGGAGGATGCGGTCGCGGGCCACCCGGGCGAGGAAGGCACTGGTCTCCTCGATGCCCCGCCAATAGTCGAGGGCGACCCGGGCCAGCTCCTGGCCGCACTCGGTCGGGGTGATGCAGGCCCGGTTGGCCACCTCGTCGGCTACCGACTGATCGCCGGTGTGACCGATGCCGGTCCACACCGGAACGTCGCAGTTGGCGATGGCCCGGGCCACCGCCTCCTGGTCGAATGCGGCCAGGTCGGCCTTGGACCCGCCGCCGCGGACCACGACGACGACGTCGAGCGGCTGGCGCTGTAGGTCGACGAGGGCGGCGGCCACCATGGCCGGGGCGTCCTTGCCCTGGACGGCGGTCGGGGCGACGGTGACATCGAAGGCCAGCCCCGAGCCGCGCAGGCCGCCCAGGAAGTCGTTGTAGCCCTCGGTGCCCGGGCTCGCCACCATGCCGACCCGGAGCGGCAGTGCGGGCATGGGGAGTCGGCGTTGGCGGTCGTAGAGGTTCTCGTCGACGAGGGCCTGGACGAGGCGGGCGCGCTCGGCCGCCACCTTGCCCATGAGGGCCTCGGTATCGATCTCCCGGACGGTGAAGTCGACCGAGCCACGGGCCTTGTACAGGCCGACCTCGCCCCGGACCCGGACCACCATGCCGACCTCGAGCGCGATGCCGAGGCGGTCGAGGGCGGTCCGGACGGTCCGCCAAGTCCCGGCCCAGCACTTGGCGCTCAGTGTCGGAGCCCCGGGGTCGTCGGCCTGGGCCGGGTCGACCAGGTCGAGGAAGCAGTGGCCCTTGGTCAGGACCTTCATCGACCGCAGTTCGCCGGTGACCCACACCTCATCAGGAAAGGCGCCCCGGACGGCGCGGTCGACCCTGTCGTAGAGCTGGGAGACGGTGAGCGCGTCCGCGCCACCGTGTTCGGCGGCCAGACGTCTGGCTCGGGCATCGAGGGACACGTCGTCAGGGTATCGCCCGGGTGGGTCGTGGTGGCGTGCCTCCGGACAATGGCCGGAGTATGCATCGGTGCGAAGAGGTCCGCAGCGCCGGGGCGGCCCGGCTGTGGGACGATGG